>MWVV01000596.1_pt1 | contig 13280 bp, 14 predicted proteins | sample 1047281 | NCBI WGS metagenome assembly MWVV01 (sample SAMN06349986, study PRJNA376086) | soil metagenome | isolation source: PT-2 sample Antarctic (ecotone) soil | place: Antarctica | collected 2015-01-13 | reverse complement strand
GTGAACATTGGCGCACAGCATAATCACAACCCGCAATGCTGTCTATACTGAAAATGGCTCGTCAGAAGGTTCACACGCTCAAAACAACTGAACGGTTACCTTATCTGGGCAGCCAATATAAAATCCAAGCTAAAGCTAATCCGATAGCTATAAATTCACCAAATATCTTAACTCCGTACGTAAATCGCTCGAAAGGCTTCTCTCGGCCTACGATGCCGAAAATAATCGCCACAAAACCTGCAAACAATGTCATTAACAAAAAATGTCTCACCTCTTCCTCCCGACAGCGATATCGAAAGCATCCAGCATGCATAAGTAGTTCAATAACCCTGCTACCATGAGATACCGGTCCCCATATTCAGATGTCGCTAATTGTGAGTGATCAAGCACAACAATGTTAGAAGCCAAACTTAAGAGGTACAGCAATCCCGATCCTAAGTCGCAGAAGCCAAAAACATAAGCCAGAAACCCCGTCTCCGAAACATTATGCAGACCGTATAAGTGTCCTCCAACCAGCCAACCGATTAAATACATGCAAAACACAACACCACCTAACACTCCGCCACGTACCAAGTGACCCTGAAGAAAATGCCCTGCCCCGGGAAGCGCCCATGCCAGACTACCAGCCAACCAAGGGTTTAAACTAGACTTATCACCCCGAATTCTTATCTCTTCCAAAATTCCCTCCTTACTCAACACGCTTTGCCCTTAGACATTTAATCCTCAAATTAACGCAACTTTAGCGGGTAATAACAACTTTGGCTCTAGAGTAGCAAAGCGCGTCTAGAGCGGATTATTTTCAAGTAGCTTGAGCAACTCACGATACAGGTTTCGGCTCCGCAGGTTGAACCTGTATTCGCACTCTTTCAAGTGCAGATTAAAAGTCTGAGTCGAGACGCCGTCGCACTTCTGCAAGCGCCGTTTAGGAAAACTCCAAAAGCCTTCGATGCCGTTGACATGACTTTTGCCACGCACGAATTCATTCTTCCCATGATTGACTCTCAAGTGCTTATTGTACCCGACATCAACCAAGCCGTCGGAGCCGCGCCAGCCATCACTATTGATGATGGTCTCAGGTGCCACGTGGCCACGAATAATCGCCTGAACTGTGGCTTTTTTTTGCTTCTCTAGAGCTTAACTTTATAATAGCCCCCATTTACGCATGGTCGGCAAAGGATTTGTCCCTCTGCATCTATAATTTCGCGTCCGTCATTGACTCCCTCAAGACATCTTTCACACGTCACACGCGAACGGGGTCTACCAGGAGCATCCGTTTCTTTATAATTTACCTGAACAGTCTCAATTTTAAAGAGCTCCGCGTCTGACGCCTCTCTGTAGGCACGCATTTGCCTCTCTTTTCTGGTTTGAAGGAATGGATATCGTGTATCCGCCATTCCCCTCGAAGAATCCACCGCTGCAAGTCGCACGGCCCGACCACTTGTTGTGTTGTAAAAAGTGGCCGCCACCTTACCATAATCGAAATACTTCAGACTCCTCCGTCCCAAGCGCACTCCAGTAGCAGCACTCAAGGCATCGGTCATACAGCGATCAACTTCCACCCAGATTATCAACTTTTTCCGGTCTTCCCCTCGCGGGTCGCTGATGCCGCTCAGCCAGCAGCCAAGCAAAGCCATGCGTACGCCGAGCACCTGCCCCGGACAGATATGACCGTGCAATATTTCACATTCATGTAATAAATCATCAAGTGTCTGCAACATATAACTATTTAGTTAATGTAGTATCTATGCTGTCGGCGCGCCGACACTTCACGTAATACTTGAAAAACTCAGATGTAAACAGCCCCAAAACGACATTTAATATAGTAGATGTTTGTCTCTTTCAAGCATAAAAGCCGACTGATTTTGCTTCCACGAATTTACAATCGTATCCAGGGAATCACCTCTCTCCAAAGCGCCCCGTAGAGTGCCTGTACCAGCGATGACATCAAAAGGATTTTGGTCAAAAACGTATTCATAAGGTGGCTGTTTCCAAAAAAAATGTTCGGGGTATAGATCGTGCGCAACTTTAACCGCTGCAACACCCGTGCTCACAGGCTCAAATGTCTTCCGCTCAGTGACATGTATCTGAACCCCCCCGCACGCAAGCCCCGCGTGTTTTTGAAAGGTCGGCTGAAATGAACACGCACGGAATTGCACCCCGGCTAAACCATACGACTCCATCTCACGCTGGTATCTGATTCCATCAATGTATGGAGCGCCGATCAACTCGAAAGGCCGCGTCGTGCCTCTCCCTTCGGACATCTGTGTCCCTTCTATATGAACCGTTCCCGGAAATACCGTCGCACTCTCAAGCGTCGGGATGTTTGGTGAGGGCAAGACCCAGGAGGCGTCAGTCTCGTCAAACCAGAGTTCACGCGTCCAACCGTCCATCAGGATCAAATCCAACTCACACTCAATGCCCCACTGCTCTTTAAACATCTTGGCAAGTTCACAGACAGTCATGCCGTGTCGCGTAGGAAGGGGGAATTGTCCGACGAATGAGGAGAATTCCGGCTCTAAAACGTTTCCGGCCACCTTTTCCCCGCCAATCGGGTTCGGCCTATCGCACACTACGACCCGCTTCCCGTATTTCTGAGCCGCACGCATGCAATTAGCCAGTGTATAAATAAAAGTGTAAATCCGGCACCCGACATCCTGCATGTCGAAGACGAAGGCATCTACCTCTTCCAACATCGCTTCGGTCGGCTCTCGTGTCTCGCTGTAGAGTGAATAAACCGGGAGACCGGTCACCGCATCGTTTGTATGCGGAGTCTCAATCATGTTGTCCTGCACTTCCCCACGGATGCCATGTTGTGGCCCGAAGAGTGTGGTCAGAGTGAAATCGCTGTATGCACGGCAGAGGTCTGCTGCATGTCGTAAGTCGTGGTCAACGGACGCCTGATTGCAAATCAACCCAACTCGCGCACCACGCAGCAAATCGCCTCTTTTGGAGAGTAATTGTTCAATTCCTAAGCTTATTTTTCGCTTTTCGCCATGCCCCAAGACAGTTGCCCTCCTCCGATTATAGTGAAGTATTTTCTCAAACGCTTCATCGGTGTCTATCCACACAAGACTGAGCCGCCGTTAATATTCAGTACTTCCCCCGTTATATGACGCGCCCATTCGCTGCACAGAAAGAGCACTGGAAGCGCTATATCGTCAGGGATTGCGATTCTTCCAACCGGTATCGCCTGTTCGATACTTCTTCGCATCTCTTCATCAGTAAACGCGTTGGCGGTCATCTCCGTTTCCACCCATCCCGGCGCAACCGCGTTGACAGTAATTCCGTATGGCCCCAGTTCGACCGCTAAAGATTTAGCAAATGAGATTTGCCCGCCTTTAGAAGCCGCGTAGCTGGAAAAATTTGCCTCGCCCCGCTGCCCTGCCGTCGAACTCACGATCACGATCCGCCCCCAGCCCTGACGCTTCAACAACGGCACGGAAGCGCGGCAGATGCCCCAGGTTCCTCTCAGATTTATATCAATCACACGATCCCAGAGTTCTTCTGTGATTTCTTCCACCGCCGCACCTTCCCAAACTCCGGCATTACACACCAAAATGTCCAAACGCCCAAACTTCCCGACCACGGTTTTAATCAGGGCTTCGGCCTCAGCGACATCACTTATATCAGATCGAACTGCGGTAGCTGCGCCGCCGAATTGATGTGCGAAACCGGCGACGGCCTCCTCTGCTGATGCCTCATCATGCAGATAACTGATAACAACCTGTGCCCCTGCTTCAGCCAATCGCACAGCTATAGCCTTGCCGATACCCCTCGATCCACCTGTGACCAGAGCCACCCGCCCGGCTAAATTCAGGCCCTTGACCAAGCCAACTGTTTTATGTCTCCTACTCATTTATAATTTATAATTTATAACACCAATCTAACGTTATCAGACGGAGGATTTATCTAATTAAGTGGCTTTCCAGAGACACCTCCGGGTTATGTTGACGTAGTGCAAAATGTTGTGCCGCTTTGATAAATGAGGCAAATATTTTTTCGGAAAAGGGGTCTTGCTCCCATTCGATTTCGGGGTGCCACTGAACCCCTAGCGCCCACCGGTCTGTTCTTTGTTCTTCAAGCGCTTCGATCAGCCCATCTGTCGTCCAGGCAGTCGCGCGGAGACTCTCCCCGACCGTCTCAATAGCTTGATGGTGATGGCTATTCGCCAAGGCGCTCTCGCCACCCGCCAGTTCGGCCAGCGTACTCTCCGGTAAAAGACGCACCCGATGCGAGCGGCGTTCCCTCGGCGCACCCTGCTCATGCCCGATCGCTTCCGGCATTTGGCTCTCTATATCCTGAATCAGCGTGCCGCCTCTGGAGACGTTCCAAATTTGTAAGCCGAAACATATCGCCAGCAGAGGCATCGCGCGCCGCTCGACCACTGACAACACTAAGGCATCAGTCTCATCTCGCAACGGATGCACGGCTCCGAGTTTGCGAAGTGGTTCGCGTCCATAGCGCAAAGGATCGACGTCGGAGGCGCTTCCCGGCAACAGGACGCCATCCAATTTGTCCAGCACGGCTGCCACGTAGTCAGCCTTCGGGATCAGCGATAAATGAATTGGCACCCCGCCCGCTGACTCCACCGCTTCGCTATAGGCGCGTGCCAGATAGAACCGCTCCGTCTCCAACTCGTGCCGCATGGTGATTCCGATCACAGGTCTCACTTCTCTTCTGTTAACCCCCTCAATATAATTGTCCGGCAATCTCAAAAATGCCACTGTGTTACGTCTGGTTTGTGGCTTTTCTCCTCGCTATCATAACGCAAAAACTTTCGATGTTCGATTCCGCATCTTTTCCCATGCTTTCAGTTCGATAAAAATACCGTCCCTTAAACCTCCTTCCTTGACTTACCTTCGAGCCACTCCCTATATTTCCCCTTTACTACTATGAACAAAGAAACTTCAAACTTACGCTGGCGCAGCACGACCGTGCTGCTCGTGCGGAGGGATGGGAAAGTCGCCATGGCGGGCGACGGTCAAGTCAGTCTCGGTGAGACCGTCATGAAAAGCGGGGCGCGCAAAGTTCGTCGTCTTTACAACGAACGTATCCTCGCCGGTTTTGCCGGGGCCAGCGCGGACGCCTTTTCCCTGCTCACTCGTTTCGAGAGCAAGCTCGAACAGTATCAAGGAAATCTCGAACGCGCCGCCATTGAACTCAGCAAAGAATGGCGCACCGATAAAATCTTGCGGCACCTCGAAGCCCTGCTCATCGTGGCCGACGAAAAGAGTTCATTTCTGCTGTCCGGTAACGGCGATGTCATCGCCCCCGACGAAAAGGACGACGCGCTCGCCATTGGCTCCGGCGGTTCTTACGCGCTTGCCGCCGCTCGCGCCTTGCTCAAGAACACGGATATGAACGCACGCGACATCGCACACGAAGCCCTGAATATCGCCGGTGAAATTTGTATCTACACCAATCAGAATATTATCGTTGAAGAATTATGAAAAGCGGAGGTCAGAGATGAGTGAGCAGTTAAATCACAAACTGGCTTTTACTAATCTCCGTCCTCTGAACCTCTGAACCTCTAGCTTATGGTTATTTATCTCTCAGGCGAAATTGACGAAGAGGCGCGGCTCGACGACATGACGCCACGTCAAATCGTCGCACAGTTGGACAAGCACGTCGTCGGGCAACATGCCGCCAAACGCGCGGTGGCAATCGCCCTGCGCAATCGCGTCCGCCGCCAGAAATTGTCGCCGGACATGGCTGCCGATGTGATGCCGAAAAATATCATTATGATCGGCACGACCGGGGTCGGCAAAACCGAGATCGCTCGGCGGCTGGCGCGCATGTCGAGTTCGCCATTTTTAAAAGTCGAAGCCTCAAAGTTCACCGAAGTCGGCTACGTCGGTCGCGATGTGGAAAGCATGATTCGCGATCTCACGGAAATCGCCGTCGAAATGCTGCGCGCCGAGAAAGCCGGGGAGATCGCGGAGAAGGCCGAACTCAACGTCGAGGAACGCATCCTTGATCTATTGTTGCCGCCCAAACCCTCCACATCTTTTTATAATTTCGATGACAATGACAATAATTCCCCGTCCGATTCCGACGGCGGCGATACGACGCCCGTCCGCGACGAACAATTCCAACGCACGCGAGAGAAACTGAGGGAGCAACTTCGCGCCGGAAAATTAGAAAATCGCATGGTCGAGATGGAAGTGCGCGAGAAGAATTTTCCCACCATCGAAGTCGCCGGACCGCAGGGCGTCGAAGAGATGGGCATCAACATGAAAGATATGCTCGGCAATCTCTTTCAAAGCAAGACCAAACGTCGCCGGATGCGTGTGGACGAGGCGATGGAATATTTGTTACAGGAAGAGGAAGAACGTCTCATTGACATGGACACGGTCGCCCGCGCCGCACTCGAACGCGTGGAATCATCCGGCATCATCTTTCTCGATGAGATTGACAAGATCGCCGGGCGCGAATCGGGCGGGGGCGGCCCCGATGTGTCGCGCGAAGGCGTGCAGCGCGACATCCTCCCGATTGTCGAAGGCACGACCGTCAACACCCGCTACGGCATGGTGCGGACCGATCATATCCTCTTTATCGCCGCCGGCGCGTTTCACGTCTCCAAGCCGTCCGACTTGATTCCCGAACTTCAAGGCAGATTCCCCATCCGCGTCGAACTGGAATCACTGACGATTGAGGACTTCAAAAGAATCCTGACCGAGCCGAAGAACTCGCTCGTCAAACAATATATCGCCTTGCTGGCGACGGAAGGCATCGAATTGAATTTTACGGACGACGCCATCGAGTCAATCGCGCAATTTGCCGGGCGCGTCAACGAGCAGACGGAGAATATCGGCGCGCGTCGCTTGCATACGATCATGGAGAAGGTCTTGGACGAAATCAGTTTTGCCGGCCCCGACCTTGAGCCGAAGCAACAGGTCATTGATGCCGCCTACGTCACTAACACGCTTCTGGAGATCGTCAAAGATCAAGACCTCAGCCGCTACATTTTGTAATCCGCAGCAAGCACCCGCGCATGAAACTTTCACCTTCCGCCATCACTTGTTTTAAACGCCGGTTCTTGCTTCTCACGTTTATTTTCCTCCTTAGTCTTTCGGCTTGCGGCAAGCGCCGCCCCCCGCTCCCACCCACAGAGAATGTCCCGCAACGCACGGAGTTGCTCTCCGGCGTGCAGCGTGGGAATCAGGTTATCCTCAGTTGGCCTGCGCCGCGCCGCAACGCCGCCGAGACCAGCGTGCAGAGCATTCGCCGCATTGACATCTATCGCGTCGCCGAAAGCTCGGACGACCCGCTGCCTCTGACGGAAGAAGAGTTTTCCACGCGCGCCACGCTCATCGGCTCCGTGCCCTTCGTTTCCATCGGGAGCGCCACAGAAAATTTAACTTACGAAGATACGCTCACCTTGACTGAACCTGTGCGTCTTCGTTATGCGCTACGCTACGTCAATGCGACCGGCCAACGCGCTTCATTCTCTAACTTCCTGTTAATTGAGCCGGCGACCCGCGTGAGCCAGCCGCCCGTGCTTTTGGGCGTCGTTAACGAGAGTGAAACGGCGGTCAAAGTTCGCTGGCAGACGCCTCCCGCGAACGTGGACAATTCGACGCCGGTTAATCTTCTCGGCTACAACGTCTATCGCACGGATCGTTCGCAGAACGAACCCGCGCAGACGCCTCTCAACAGTTCGCTGCTCACTTCCACGGAGTTCAACGATCAGACTTTCAATTTCGGTGAGGAGTATGTCTATCTCGTGCGCACCGTCTCGCTCGGCACAGGCGGCGCGCAGGTCGAGAGTCTCAACTCAAATGCCCTCGGCATCGCACCGCGCGACACTTTCCCTCCGTCCGCCCCGTCCTCAATTTCAATCGCCGCTGCGCTGCGTCGTCTCTCGCTCTTCTTCCCCGCCAACCCCGAACGCGATGTCGCCGGCTATAACCTCTATCGCTCGTTTGATCCGAACACACCGAAAGAGAGTTGGACGAAACTCAACCGCACGCTCCTTGAGCGCACCACTTATCAAGACGACGCGGTCGAATCCGGTGTGAAGTATTTTTACTATTTGACGGCTGTGGATACGGCTGGCAACACTAGCCAGCCGTCCGAAGTCGTCTCCGAGACTGTGCCATGATCAACTTGCAGCTATGTCGCTTTTATGAGCCATCTTCGGAGCGAGCCTGTTTCGGCGTGCTCAAAGATGGAGCAGTTTACCCGCTTGCAGAGAAGCAAGTTTTTAATTTGCCCGAGTTGCCGGAACTGTCCGATCTATCAGTGAATCCATACGCTCAGGATGAAGTGAGCTTGCTCGCGCCGGTCTCTCCTTCCAAGATCGTCTGCGTCGGGCGGAATTACAAAGAACACGCCGCCGAACTCGGCAACCCGATGCCGGACGAACCTCTGCTCTTTCTCAAACCGCCTTCAGCAATCATCGCCTCTGGAGAGGCCATCAACCTCCCCGCCGCCTCTTCCCGAGTCGAACACGAAGGTGAACTTGGCGTGGTTATCGGACGCCGCACGCACCGTCTCAGCGACAGCGAAAATCCGCTCGACTACGTGCTCGGCTACACTTGCGTCAACGATGTCACCGCACGCGACCTGCAACGCCGCGACGTGCAATTTACCCGCGCCAAGTCATTCGACACGTTCTGTCCCATTGGCCCTCTGATCGTGACGGGCATAGACCCTTTTGATTTGGGGGTTGAGACGCGTGTCAACGGACAGGTGCGCCAGCACGGGCGCACCGCCGCCATGGCCTTCCCTGTCTCTTATCTCATTCGCTACATCTCGCACATCATGACGCTCGAACCCGGCGACGTGATCTCAACCGGAACGCCGGCGGGTGTGGGGCCGCTTCTGGATGGCGATATCTGTGAAGTGGAAATCGAAAACGTCGGCACTCTCAACAATCCTGTCAAAGCAAGCGTGTAAAGGTGTCGTCTCTATGGTGGTTGAAAATATTGTCAGTGATGAGCCGATTCAAAATAAACTCATCACAGTACAGGCGCGAAAGTACGACAATCGCATCCATCGGCAATGGCAAGGACAACTGGTTACACAGGATGATTCGCTCATCGTAGTCGAGGGAGTTTTCGCCGAAGAGATCAAACATTCACTCCTCGGCACGATTGCGCCCGGAACGCTCAGCACGGAATATTATTGGACGGATCGCTGGTTCAGCGTCTTCCGTTTTCGCGAACCCACGGGCGAACTGCGCAACTATTACTGCAATATCAATCAACCCGCAGAATTCGATGGACATATTCTGAGATTTATTGATCTGGACATTGATGTGCTCATCGCCCCGGATTTTTCCTATCGCATTCTTGATGAAGATGAGTTCATTGCACATGCGGAGCGATACAATTATCCGTCTGCTGTTCGCGCTCAGGTGCCCTCTGCCCTAGCTCAACTGATCGAGATTATTGAGCGGCAGGACTTTCCTTTCGATTGGCAAGGATAAGTCCTGCCGCAACATTCTGCCCTCTTGGTGTACAATCCCGTAACTTCCAATAAGACACAGACGCGAAATCTTATGGCTTCAACACGCATTAAGGCTGAACAGCAACTTTCCAAGACGGAGCTTTTGCGCGACCGCGAACACCAAGCCGAAGCGGGCGGGGGACAAGAGCGCATCGCACGGCAGCACGCCGCGGGTAAATTAACGGCACGCGAACGCATCGCGTTTCTGCTTGATGAAAATACTTTTGAAGAGTTTGACAAACACGTCGTCCACCGCTCGCATGATTTCGGTTTAGAGGAACAACTCTATCCCGGCGACGGCGTCGTCACGGGCTACGGCCTGATTGATAATCGCCGCGTCTTCGTCTTCGCCCAAGACTTTACAGTCTTCGGCGGTTCCCTCTCCGAAACACACGCGGAAAAAATCTGCAAGGTGATGGACCTGGCGATGCGCGTCGGCGCGCCCGTCATCGGCCTCAATGATTCGGGCGGCGCACGCATCCAGGAAGGCGTGGTCAGTCTCGGCGGCTATGCCGATATTTTCCTGCGTAACACACTGGCTTCGGGCGTCGTCCCCCAGATCAGTTGCATCATGGGGCCGTGCGCGGGAGGCGCGGTCTACAGTCCCGCGATCACAGACTTCAACGTGATGGTGAAGAACACTTCCTACATGTTCATCACCGGCCCCGAAGTGATTCGCGCCGTCACTCATGAAGAAGTTACCAAAGAAGAACTCGGCGGAGCCGATACGCACAATCGCATCTCCGGAGTTGCACACTTCGACGCAGATTCGGACCAGCACGCGCTCCAACTCGTGCGCGAACTCCTCTCATTCATCCCCTCGAACAATATGGACGATGCGCCGCGCGTCCAGACCGCAGACCCGGCAGACCGTCGCGACGAGCGTCTGAACACCCTCATCCCGGAAGCATCGAACCAGCCTTACGACATCCGCGATGTGATCCACACCGTGATTGACGACGGATATTTTTTTGAAGTGCACGAGTATTTTGCGCCGAACATCGTCGTGGGTTTCGCGCGTTTCGCCGGACGCAGCGTCGGCATCGTAGCCAATCAACCCGCCTTTCTGGCCGGCGTTCTCGATATTGATGCTTCCGTCAAAGCCGCGCGCTTTGTTCGCTTTTGTGATTGTTTCAATATCCCTCTCATCGTTTTTGAAGACGTGCCGGGCTTCCTCCCCGGCGTCAAACAGGAACACGGAGGCATCATCCGTCACGGCGCAAAACTTCTCTACGCCTTCGCCGAAGCCACTGTCCCCAAGATCACAGTCATTACGCGGAAGGCTTACGGCGGGGCCTACTGCGTCATGGCCTCGAAGCACATCCGCACCGACATCAATCTCGCGTGGCCGACCGCCGAAATTGCGGTGATGGGCGCTGGCGGCGCGGTGGGCGTTTTGTATCGCCGTGAAATCAGCGAGGCCGGGGATCAGGAGAGCGCGAGAAGTGCGCGCGTTGCCGAGTTTGAAGAGAAATTCGCCAATCCTTACGTCGCCGCCGAACGCGGCTTCATAGATGAAATTATCGAACCCGCCGACACCCGCCTCAAGCTCATTCGCGCGCTCTCTCTCCTGGAAAACAAACGAGATACTAATCCGCCGAAAAAGCACGGCAACATCCCTTTGTAATCACCGTAAAATGATTTTGTCGAATCATTGCGCTGAGGCGTAAACAAAAGAAGCCGGAGAAGATTTACTCCTCTCCGGCTTCTTCGTTAAGTATTGATTGGATTCTCTCAGGCTGCCTTTTGCTGCACAGGCTTATCCTTATCTTTGAGCAGTTCAAGCGCCTTCTTCAATTGAGTGTCTTCCGGCTGCTGCTTGGGTGAAGCGGCCTCCGGTGCGACTTCTCTTCTCTCGCCGGGCTGTGCCGGAGCCGCAATCGCATCGTCATCGTTGCCGGTCAGATCGTCCGGGTCTATGGCCGCAGCCAATTCGGGACGCTTGACTTCCACCGTCGGCGAAACGCCCGACCCGATGAAAGATTTACCTGTCGAAGAAGCCCACTTGACAGTCGTCAAAAGAAGCCCGTCGCCGTTACGCAGAGGGAATAATTGTTGTTCCGCCCCCGCGCCAAAACTCTTTTCACCCACAACATCGCCACGCTTGCGCTCGATGAAAGCGGAGGCGATCACTTCCGCCGCTCCGGCTGTGCCGCGATCAATCAAAACCGCGACGGGACCGTCAAAGATGCCGACCTTCGGATCGGCGGTAAAAGTCTTGAGGCTCTTATTCCCGCGACCGATGGTTTGCGCGAGGGCGCCGTCCTTGATGAAGAGATTTGCCACCTTGACGCCTTCCGCCAGCGAACCGCCCGCCACGCCGCGCAGATCAAGCACCAGTTTTTGCGAACCCTGTTTCTGTAACTCCTGCACTCGCTTCTGCACCTGAGTCGCTTCGCCCTCCGCCAGACTGTTAATGCGAACAATTCCGACGCGCGCCCCTTCCATGCGTGTCTCAACTCCCGGCGCTTGCACCGGAGCGCGTTTTAAGCTCAACATCAGAGGTCGGGTTCCGGCGCGCAGGACGCGAACTTTCACTTCCGTGCCCGAAGCACCGTTCAAAAGTTGCTTGGCATCATAAAGCGAAATATCACGCGTCGCTTTGTTGTCTATGTACTCTATGATGTCACCCGCCTGGATGCCCGCCCGCTCCGCCGGCCCGCCTTTCACCGGTGCAATGATATACAGATAGGAGGCCACCTGTGAAAGTTCGGCACCGATTCCGGCCTGACCTTTATCAAGTTCGACACGAAAATCTCGAACTTGATCAACCGTCAGGTACGTCGAATAAGGATCAAGCCCGTAAGCCAGCCCGCGCAACGCGCCGGCACGAACTTTATTCAAATCCGGTTCGTCAACATAATCATCGTGAATATGCTGGAGAACGCTTTCAAAAATTCGGAGCTGCGCGCCCGGATCGTTCTGCTGCTGTGCGCGCGTAAATATCAATCCTCCAATCACTGCATACAAGGCGAGTGTGGCGGAGAAAACGACTACGAGAAACTTACTGCGAAATGACATCATTCACCTCAAGAAAACTTTGCACCGGATTGTTCCAACACCCGTAAGCTATATCACCCGACAGGCTGGAAGTGATGATACAGTAGCCATCCAATGCGTCGCAAGACTGTTGTGGATATTGGCCTCTTGCTTCGCGACTGGGCTATACTTTGAAACGTTCGACACAAATCAATTTTGCTAAACTCAGATATTCCACCACCCCAAGATGACGTTCGGCAGCCCATGAATCGAGGGCGCTTGCTCGCCCTCGATTTGGGTACGAAGCGTGTCGGTGTTGCCGTCAGTGATGAACTACAAATGAATGTTCAACCGCTGCCGCCGTTGAAACGCACAAGCTGGAAAACTCTGCTCAGGCAAATTTATGATTTGCGACACGGCTATGACGCTCAAGCAGTGGTAATTGGTTTGCCGCTCAAGATGGATGGAACAGAAGGAGACGCAGCACACGAAGCGCGTCGCATCGCACGTAATCTCTCGCTCTCTCTGGATGTTCCGGTGCGTTTACAGGATGAGCGACTCACTTCGCATGCAGCCGCAGAGATTTTGCGCGAAGCCGGTGTCAGGGGCCAAGAACTCATCGCCCGACTTGATAGCGAAGCCGCCGCTCTTATCTTACGAGATTTTATTCTCACAAGGGACGGCTATAATTTCGCAACTAATAAACCTGTTGCGTGATAAGGCTGGAGGGCTTTCTACAAAAGGGCTGTCAGACCCGCTCTATTGACGTTTACAGCCCCGCTGACGCATCTGTTTCGCCTCGGACGATGCTGGGTACGGATTTTCCTTATCACGCAACAGGTTTAATG
>MWVV01000595.1_pt1 | contig 13293 bp, 6 predicted proteins | sample 1047281 | NCBI WGS metagenome assembly MWVV01 (sample SAMN06349986, study PRJNA376086) | soil metagenome | isolation source: PT-2 sample Antarctic (ecotone) soil | place: Antarctica | collected 2015-01-13 | reverse complement strand
CGACCAGCTGCAAAACAATCTGCGCCCGGAAATGATTGACCGCAACGTCGCTTTTTCAGGCTCGCTCCGACCGGAAGAACTGCGCGAGGCGCAGCGCAAAAGTATGGAAGGCGAGCGGCAAAATCTGCAAAATCTTTTAATTCAAATCCAAGCGAGCCGCGCCAATCTCGACGCAAACGTCCAACGAGCCGACGCGCTCGTCGAAAAGCTGCGCTTCAAATTGGAAAAAGACATTGACGACGCTTTAACGGAAGAACCTAAATAAACGAAATAAAAAATTTGCAAGAAACAAAAAATCACCGCGTTCATAAATTTACTTAACACGAACAAGCGCAAAATTTTTCAGATGCGCTTGAAAACTCTCGGAAAAGGAGAAAAGTTAATGAGATTTAAGAATGCGGTGATTTTTTGTTTGTTGTCTGCAAGTTTTTTCTGCGCTGCCGTTTCGATAAACGCGCAGGGCGTCGTCATTCCGGTTGTCTGCGACGTGCGCCCGTGCCGACCGATTCCTCAGCGCCCGCGCCCCGTTCCCGTGCCGAGCGCACTGCCCGTCAAGTCGATAAAACTCGACACGCGCATCAATGGGCAAATTGCCACGACGCGAGTTGAGCAGGTTTTTCGCAACGACACGCCATACACTTTGGAAGGAACATATTTTTTCCCGATTCCCGAAACCGCTTCGATAGTCGAATTTGCTATTTGGGAAAACGGTAGAAAGCTCATCGGCGAAGTTCGTTCGCGCGAAGAAGCGCGGCGGATTTACGACGCAATCGTGCGCCGCCAGCGCGACCCGGGACTGCTCGAATATGCGGGCGAAGATTTGTTTCAGGCTTCGATTTTTCCGATTGCGCCGAACTCGGATAAAAAACTTGAATTGACTTACACGCAAATCTTAAAAGCCGAATCGGGAACTGTCGCATATCGTTACCCGCTCGGCACGGGCGGAAATATGCGCGCAAATCCGCTGTCGCGTCCAGCTCCGATAATTGAAGAAGATTCGATTGGGCGCGTCAGAAGAAATTCGTCCGACAATCAAAAATTCGGCACGATTTCCGGCACAATCGAAATCAGCGCAGGCGAGGCGTTGAGAAACGTTTATTCGCCGTCGCACCGAATCGAAATTGCGCGCAAAGGCGAAAAAGCGGCGACCGTTTCTTTTGAGACCAACGCAAGCGACAACGATTTCCAGCTTTTTTACGGTTTGTCGTCGGGCGATTTCGGACTCTCGCTTCTTACTTACCGCGAAGCCGGACGAGACGGTTATTTTTTATTACAGCTTTCGCCGAAAAACAATTTAACCGAAAAGGAACTTGTCGATAAAGACATCGTTTTCGTTCTCGACACGTCCGGCTCGATGGCAGACGAAGGCAAAATGGACAAGGCGCGCGCCGCGCTTCTGTTCGGCGTCGCAAACCTTCGCGCGGGCGACCGTTTTAACGTCATCAATTTTGCGGGCGAAGAACATCTTATGGAAAGCAAGTTGATTGCGGCGGATGCTTCGGGCAAAAAACGAGGCGCGGATTTCGTCAAAAAACTCGAACCGACGGGCGGCACAAATATCAACGACGCTCTCCTTGCGTCGCTCAAACAATTCGATTCGTCATCGGAGCGCCCGAAAATGCTCGTTTTTATGACCGACGGCTTGCCGACGGTCGGCGAATCGAACGTCGAAAAAATCATCGGCAACTCGCAAACTGTTCGAGTCGAAGGTTTGCGCCTGTTCACATTCGGCGTCGGCTTCGATGTCAACACGCGCTTGCTCGACCGACTCGCGGCGGAAAATTCCGGCGCGGCTGAATACGTCGAGCCGAAAGAAGATTTGGAAGTGAAAATTTCAAACTTTTTCACGAAGGTAAATTCGCCCGTGCTGACCGATTTGCAAATGGATTTCGGCGGCGTCGCAACCGATTTGCTGTATCCGCGAGTTTTGACCGATATTTTTAAAGGAACGCAGCTTACCTTAATCGGACGTTATAAAAACGCGAGCGATTTGGAAAACGTTACATTGCGGCTGACGGGGAAAACCGGCAGGGAAGCGCGAAGTTTTGAATATAAAAATCTCCGTTTTCCGGCGCGCGCCGAAGAGAATTCGTTTTTGCCGCGATTGTGGGCGACAAGGCGCGTCGGCTGGCTCGCCGGGCAAATTCGCTCGAACGGAGAGAATAAAGAGCTGCGCGACGAAATCGTCGATTTGGGAACGCGCTACGGCATCGTTACGCCTTACACTTCGTATCTGGCAACCGACGGCAGCGAAAACGAAATTACCGTTACAGCCGGAGATACAATTCGACGCCGTTCGCCTATGGCGCGAAAGAGCGCCGCGCCGGTGTTGAGCGAAAGCGCGGCGTCAATCGTCGGCAGAAACGCGGTTGCGCAGAGCAAAGATGCGAGCAAAAAACAAAAAGCCGAAACCGTCAATTCGGATGAGGACGAAATAATCAAAACGGGCGGCGTCAAGAAAACGGGAGCGAAAACCTTTTATCTCGAAGCGGGCGTTTGGGTTGACGCCGAATTTAAATCGGATGCGAAACTGCCGGAAACAAAACTGCAATTCGGAAGCGACGAATTTTTCGACTTAATCCGAAAAGAAAAAGAGTTGGCGCGCTTTTTCGCCGTCGGCGAACAAGTCGTCGTCGTCTGGAAAGAGAAAGTTTATCGAATCGTAAAATAATAATTTGATAGAAATTACGCAACGCTCGATTGCTGCAGAAACACGCGCGTCGCGCGTGTTTCTGCAGCAATTATGAAGCTCTTAATTTGAATTGAAAACAAATTCATTTCAAACTATCATCAAAAGTGCGGCGGTCGGAGGTGTGAAAATTTATTTTTTCGCGTCCGGCGCGTCGCCTTTTTCAATCATAAAATTATGAACCGAACAATTGCAGTAGCTTTGAAAAAAGTCTTTTTTATCGTCTTTGCCGTCTTCATCGCTTTACAAATTGCCAATGCACAAACAAGCTGGACGACAATCGACGCGCCGGCGGCGACGGGCGACCTTGTTGCTGTTTATTTTACTTCCCCTGATGACGGCTGGATTGCGGGCGATAAGGGTTATCTGGCGCGCACCAAAGACGGCGGCAAAAGCTGGACGCCGCAAACGTTGAACACCGACGAAAACATCAACGAAATTTATTTTCGCAATGACAACAACGGCTATCTGGTCGCGGGCAAAAAAATGTTTTTAACGCGCGACGGCGGCAAATCGTGGCAGGAAACGCGCATCTTCAAGCCGTCGGATTTCAAAGGCTTGACGCCGGAATTTCTTAGCATACGGTTTCCCGACAAAAAACTCGGCTTCGTTCTTGGCTCGCTGCTCAACAAAAAAACGATGAAGTTGTCGACTCGCTCTTGATGCGCACCGAAGACGGCGGCGAAACCTGGTCGCGCGTTTCGATTACCTCGAAAGTCGAGTTGTATCATTTGGATTTCATCAACAGTTTGGACGGCTGGATTGTCGGCGACAAGGGCTTGATTTTGATGACGTATAACGGCGGCTCGAGCTGGGTAAAACAAAAATCCGGCACGGAACGCCCGCTTTACAACGTCGATTTTCGCAACCGGGAAGAAGGCTGGGCGGTCGGCGCGAAAGGCACGATTTTAAAGACCGAGGACGGCGGGCAAAATTGGACGTCCGTCAAGACGAGCTTTCCGGCGACGTTTCTGAGAGTAGATTTCGCCGACGACAAAAACGGCTGGATTGCCGGTTACGGCGGCACGATTCTGCGCTCAAACGATAAGGGAGCGACGTGGATAAAACAAGCGGGCGAGACAAAGGAAAATCTTTACGGCTTGTTTATGACGAAGAAATACGGCTGGGCAGTCGGCGCGAACGGCGTCGTTCTTCAATATAAAAAATAAACTTAAATAACTTTGCCGGAATTAAAATTTAGAAACTACATTTTAGAAACTGCTTTGTTGAAAAAAATCGGAATAGTTGATAAGAAATCGGGCGTGATTCTTCTATTTAAGAAATAAAATAGAGAGATTGACGATAAAAGCGGATTTTTTATTTCCAATTTAACATATCTGTGATATATTGCATCACCAACATCGTCCAATTTTTATTAATTCATTACAAATTATTATACCGGCAACTACTCGCCGGTAAAGATAACACACGAGTGTCTGAATCTGAATTCTTTAACTCGTCTGAAGAAATTTCGGCGAATATTTGCATAAATAATTCTTGTTGCCGTTTTACATTACTATAAGGCTCTTTTATTCTAATTCAAAATTTGCGGAGGTCATCACAATGGTTAGGAAAGCGGTTTATTTCCTTTTATCTATTTTTGCCGGCTCGCTCTTATGCGTTAATTTCGCATTTGCGCAAGGCACATCATCACGGTTGACGGGAACAACTACGGATACGTCGGGCGCGGCGGTTCCAGATGCAACTGTTACTTTGACAAACGAGGCAACAGGTCAATCTTTAACAACTCAAACGAGTGAGACCGGAGCTTACACATTTGATTTAATTTCAGTCGGAACATACACGATTACGGTTGAAAAAGCAGGTTTCAAAAGGTTTGTTTCTACCAAAAACAACGTCAATGTCAACTTGCCGACAACCCTTAATGTTCCTTTGGAGGTCGGAGATGTTTCCGCAACGGTAACGGTTGAAAATACAGCCGAAGCCGTGCAAACCGGCACATCGGGAAATGTCGGCACGACAATTGAACAGAGGACGGTGGAAAGTTTGCCGATTGTCGGGCTTCGCGGACGCAATCCGTTAGACTTGATTAATTTTCAACCGGGTGTAGTAGTCGGTGCAAATATCGGCGGCGGCGTTCACGTCCACGGTTCGCGCGACCGCGCATTTAATTTTACGCTTGATGGAATAGATATTAACGAATCGAGCGCGGGCGGTTCAAATTTTACACCAATTCGCCCGAACCCCGACGCCATACAGGAATTTCAAATTTTGACAAGTAATGTTACGGCGGAACAAGGACGAAGCAGCGGCGCTCAAGTTTCGCTCGTAACTCGTTCGGGAACGAATCGTTTAAGCGGAAACCTTTTCGAGTATTATCAAACACCGGATTTTAACGCTAATGAATACGAAAACAATTTGAACGGGATTCCGAGACGGCAATTCCTTCAGCATATTTTCGGCGGCAGTGTGGGCGGACCTATAGTCATTCCCGGTTTTGGCGAAGGTACGCCGCTTGTTCACGTATTAAAGGACAGAGCGTTCTTTTTTGTCAATCTACAATTGTTGCGCGCTAATGAAACTCGTCTTGTGGGGCGCACCGCTTATACGGATTTGGCGCGGCAGGGAATTTTTCGCTTTGTCGTCGGCGGCAGAAATGCGGCGGCGGGAACACCCGTTTCAACTGCGTTCCCGACAGGCGCTGCGGTTAATGCTGACGGCTCGCCGCGTTTCCCTAACTGCAACGGTATTCCGCCGACCAATGCGCCCTGTATTCAGGCGTATGATGTCAGAACTCAATCACCGATTACGATTGACCCTTTTATCGGTTCGCTGCTAGGTTCGATACCTTTGCCGAATGACTTTTCGAGAGGAGACGGATTGAATACTGCCGGATTTAACTTTGTCCCGCAGCAGATCGAAAATCAATACGATTTCGTAACAAAGTTAGATTTTAAGGTGAACGACAATAATCAACTTTCTTTTCGTTATAACCAGGGACAGCAAGACACTCTCGGCGATAGAATCAACGGCGGTCAACCGGCTTTTCCCGGATTTCCAAATGCGGTAGATACGCTTCGCAATCCGAAAAATGTGGCAATAAACTATCGCGCGTCGCCGACGGCAAAACTAACGAATGAATTCGTTTTCGGCATCAATTTGTTCAGCTTCAGTTTTGCGAACGCGCAGCCCGATCCGAACATTCCGTTCTCTCTCAATAACGTAACCAGTCCGAATAGTAACTTTGCCTTCAATGCGCGGACTGTGCGGACTTTTCAATTTGTTGATAACTTAACTTATGATCTTTCGCCGCACACTATTAAAACGGGAATCAACTTTCGCTTCGGAAAGCAGTTTGACGACCGCTCCTCCGCCGGAGGAAGTATCGAGCCGACAGTCACATTCGGAGCAGGTTCCAGCAGTTTTACCGGATTCAATTTACCGGCATCGGCAAGTATTAACTCGGCTGATTTAACGCTTTTGCAAAGCACGATTAATAATTTAATCGGACGCATCGGCGGTATCAATCAGGGATTTGTTATTGACCCAAACGATCCGAGCCGATTTGCCCCGGCGGGAACTCGTTATAATTTTACCGCCTATTACCCGGAATATGACTTTTATGTTCAGGATACGTGGCGGGCGCGACCGAATTTAACCTTAGATATCGGACTGCGATATGAAATTAAGCTGAATCCAAGCTCTAAAGATATACCGATTCTGCGTCCTAACCAGCCATTTACTGCTGGTTCGGCTCCGACAAATACGCTTCGCTTTGAGGAAGGGGATTTATTTAAAGATGATTTCAATAATCTTTCGCCTTCTGTCGGCTTTGCCTGGGACCCGTTTAAGAGCGGTAAAACTTCTATTCGAGCTAATTATCGTTTATCTTACGACCGTTTTCCGTCGCAGGTATTTGCCAACAGCATTTATCAAAGCACGCCCGGAAACACTTTCGCTTCGAGTATTTCGGGAGTGGGAACGCAAAATCTGCTGCTTAGAAACGGCTTGCCGAATTTAACTCCGACGGGGACACCAGACCAATTGCGGCAACCGCGTGCTTTCGACACAGTCGGTATCACTTTAGTTGATCCTGATTTACAATTTCCCGAAAGTCATCAGTGGTTTGCCGGTTTCCAGCGCGAACTCTGGGCGAAAAATGTTCTGGAAATCAATTATATCGGCAGACGCAGCACGCACCTTTTCGGCGGCTACGATGCCAATCAGGTCAATATTTTTGCCAGCGACCCGCGATGCCCGGAAAACTTTTTGCAGGCGTTTAACGCGCTTCGCGCCAGCACAACTGCAAATTCATGCTTAATAAATTTGCTGTTTACCGGAAGCGCGACTAATAATGCGGGAACAGCGACGTTTCGTTCAATTCCGGCGGTTTTATCCACATTATCTCCGACTCAAACTGGTGGCAGTGTAGCGGCGGCGGCGGCAGCAGTATCAAGCAGAACGAGTGGAACTAATCAGTTGATTGCCACGACCATAAACAATCCGTTCTTTTTCCAACCGCTCCCGCAATTTACGGGCGCGGTTAATGTTCTGGACAGCAACGACGTGTCGCGTTACAACGCATTGGAATTTATTGTTAAACGGAGAATAACTAACGGTATCGGCTATCAAGTGTCATATACCTATTCAAAATCAATGGATACGCGTTCGTTTGACCCGACTTTTACGACCGTCTCCCGCGGCACGGCGCAGTCGGCTTCAAGCACGCCGTTTGACATCAACAATCGCCGATTGAATTACGCTCCGTCGGATTTTGACCGGCGGCACGCTTTGCAGGCGTATTACGTCATTGATTTGCCGTTCGGCAGAGGGCGCAAATTCGGTTCTGATATACCGAGAGTTCTTGATTTCATTGCCGGCGGCTGGCAACTCGCCGGAACATTCAATTTAGCTTCGGGTCGTCCGTTTACGGTTTATTCCGGCTTGAATACCTTCAGTAATGTCGTTTCATCTACCGCCAATTGTAACGACTGCCCGCGAAATTTAGGCGCATTAATTCAACGAAACGGCACGAATTACTTTTTTACCGAAGAAGCGGCAAGCAGATTTTCGCTGCCTGCGCCGGGAGAACTCGGCAACACGGGACGAAATCAATTCATCGGTCCGGGTCAATTTCAAACCAATGTCTCGCTTTCCAAAAAGTTCAAATTTACGGAAAGATACAATTTTGACTTAAGAGTTGACGCGCTTAATGTAACCAATACGCCGAACTTTGGCTTTCCAACGGCGACGCTTACATCGGGCGTATTTGGTCAGATTAAAGACAATGTCATTACTCTAGCCAGAAGGTTACAGTTTTCAGGAAAGTTTAATTTCTAAACAACCTGGATTGTAAAAACTAAAAAATCTCTGCGTTTAATTAAAAATTAAACGCAGAGATTTTTTTGTAAATTATTTTCTACAAAAGCAACTTAACCGAAAAGGCGGACATCATTATTATTGGCTGCGAGTCGTGATTTTTGATATTAAAAACTGTTGAAAGAGCGATTCGCAAGTCTTTCTGATTCCTCCTGTTTCTTTTCGCCCGTCGGGTTTTGCGGCTCGACGGGTTTTTTATTTGCCCGTTTTTTGCGCCACGCGCGCCGCACTCGCTTCGAGTTGTCGGGCGCGCGGCACGGCTTCGACGGCTTTTAGAACCTGCTCGTCCGTCTCGATTAAAACCTGATTCGCCGCGACACTTCCGAACAATGCCGTCGCCAGATTGTATCGCAGGCGTGTTTTTATAAACGCGGCTTCGCGCTCGATTTGCGCCGCCGTTAAATTCCATCCGCCGTCTTTCAAAACAAATTCTTTAAACTTTGCGGCGAGCGAATCCGACACGGGAATGTCCGACGGGCTTATGCGCGCGCCGTAGCGAACAGCACCTGAAACTTTATACGTTTCAAAACCGGCGAGCGCGCCGCTCGCAACCGCCCGCGCGAAAAAGAAAAGCGGGTCGAGTAAAGCGATTTCGGCGCGACTGAATTCGCGCGATTTGACAATCAAATCCGGTTCGATGCCGTCGCCGCCCAAGACGCGCCTGCCCGTCGAAGTGCGCGCTGGCTGTTGGGGATTCGCATCAATGTCGCTCGCTCCGCTTGGCGTGTGATTAAAATAATCGTAACGTCCGACGCGCGTGTAATCGCGCTGAATCGAGCGACCCGCAGGCGTGTAATATTTCGCCGTCGTCAAAGTCAAGCCCGAACCAAAGGGCAGATTGACGACAGTCTGCACCAAGCCTTTGCCGAAAGTCGTCTCGCCGACGACGACGGCGCGGTCGTAATCCTGCAGCGCTCCGGTTAAAATCTCGGTCGCCGACGCCGAACCGCCGTTGACCAGCACGACGAGCGGCATCGTTTCGGGCGACAAGCCGCCGGTTTTCCAAGCGTATTCGTCGGCGGCAAATCTGCCGCGCTGGGTTAAAACCGTTTCGCCTGCGGGCAAAAATTGTTCGGCGACTTTGACCGCCTGCTCAACGATGCCGCCCGGATTGTCGCGCAAATCTAAAACAAGAGATGCCGCGCCGCGCCGTCGCAAATCGGCGAGCGCAACCACGAATTCTTTGGCGGTCGTGTAATTAAAGCCTTCGCGCGCGTTGAGATAACCGACATTCGGAGTGATTAGATAAGCGTCCGGCACGCTCGGCTGCGAGACGCGCGCGCGTCTCAACTCGACGGTTTCGATTTTGCCGCCAATGGCGCGCTCAATTGTCAGACGCGCGATCGTTCCTCTTTGACCGCGAATGCGCCCGCGCACGTCCGCCGCGCTTTTGCCCGAAACTTCGACGCCGTTGACTCTTAAAATTTTATCGCCGAAACGAAGACCGGCGAGCGAAGCGGGCGAACCGGCAAAAGTCGAGGTTACAAAGGTTGCAATCTCGCCGCCGCGCCGGAAATTGACGATTGTCGCGCCGATACCGAAGTATTCGCTCCGCTGGTCTTCGAGCAAATCGGAATACTCGGCGGCGTCGAAATAATTCGAGTGCGGGTCGAGCGCGCGCAGCATTCCGGTTATCGCCGCCTTAGTCGCGTCGTTGTAGTCGATGCGTTTTCCGTCGACGTAATTGTTTTTAACAAAAGAAAGCGCGTCGGCAAAATCCGATGCGACCAGCACATTCTGCGCTTCTTTTGAAAGACGCGAAAATTTTTCCGATTTGACCGTTGGCGCGGACGCCGCAAACGAGCTGCCGCTTTTTATCTTAAACGGCTCGACCGCCACAAACGGCGACGAAGACGGGTCGGATTTCGACTGCGCATTTGCCGCGAGCGGTAAAAGAAAAATAATACCGGAGAGCAGTAAAACCGATTGAAAAATCGATTTGCAGGTAATTTGGAAATTTCGCAAAAATGTTTTTCGCATCAACGAACACACCTCTCCCGACACACTTCGAGCGCGGGTCTAATGACGGTAAATCACTGCCGGCGGCAAAGTTTCGACACTTTGGTTTTTCGGAAGCTTTAAAGGAAAAAACTTCGCCGCCGCAAACTTGAAAACGCGCTCAAATGTTAAAATTAAATTTTCTGGTGCTTGTGAAAAGTTGGAATGAGCGAAAAATTCCAAAAACAAATTAAACGTTTGTCCGCAAAAAATTAAACCACGCCGCGAATTTACTCTCGGGTGTTGAAACTCTTTTGCAATTTCGCGCGTAAAATCGTTATCATAAACGGCACAGCACCAAAAGAGTTCAAGTAATAGGAAAATCAACAAATGAAAAAGAAGATAATAAATGCGGCGGCAAGCACGCTGCTTTTGTCGGCAACATTGCTGACGAGCGGCAATGTTTTCGCCCAAGTGAAAACGACGAACAATAAACTTACGGGAGACACAAACAGAACAATGTCAGGCAACTTTAAACTTTCGCCTTTGAAGCTCGAACAATTTACACTCGAGAACGGCTTGCGCGTCGTGCTGAATCAGGACAGCGCCGTTCCGGTCGTCTCGGTCGCCGTTTATTACGATGTCGGCTCGCGCAACGAACGCGAAGGACGAACGGGTTTTGCACACTTGTTCGAGCATATGATGTTTCAAGGTTCGGAAAACGTCAAAAAAGCCGAGCATTTTCAATATATTTCCAATGCCGGCGGCGATATGCAGGGGACTACTTCGACCGAGCGGACGAATTATTATGAAACGCTGCCCGCCAATCAACTGCCGCTCGCGCTCTGGCTCGAATCGGACAGAATGCGTTCGTTAAAGGTTACGCAGGAAAATCTCGACAACCAGCGCAGCGCCGTGCAGGAAGAAAAACGGATGCGGATGGACAACCAGCCGTATGGCGGCGTTCTCGACAGAATCAACCAGATGACGTTCAAGAATTTCGCCAACGCGCATTCGCTTATCGGCTCGATGGCTGATTTGGACGCGGCGACCGTCAAGGACGTGCAGGATTTTTTCCGCATCAACTACGCGCCAAACAACGCCGTGCTGGTGATTTCCGGCGCGTTTGACCGAACTCAAACGATGGATTTGGTCAAAAAATATTTTGCGACTATTCCGAAACAGCCCGCGCCGCCAACCGTTGATGTAACCGAACCGGCGGAAGTCGCGCAGAAATATCAAAAATACGAAGACAAACTCGCGCCGTTTCCAGCCTTTTTAATCGCGTGGAAAATCCCCGCGCGCCGCACATCTGATTTCAACGCGCTTTCTTTGGCGAGCAAATTAATCAACGACGGCGCAAGCTCACGGCTTTATCAAAAACTCGTCAAAGGCGAAGAATCGGTTCTCGAACTGTTCGGCGGCGCGCTCGAACGGCGCGGTCCGTCGAGCTTTTTGATTTTCGCCATCCCGAAACCGGGCAAGGATTTGAGCAAAATCCGCGAAACGATTATGAACGAAATCAAGGATGTTGCGACGAACGGTCCGACGGCTGAAGAAATGCAAAAGCTGCACAATCAGCTTATTAACGACGCGGTTCGCTCCCGCCAATCGGCTGAAGAACGGGCGCAGGCAATCGCCGAATACGCGCTTTACGACAACGACCCGACGCTTGTCAATTCGGAACTCGACGAGCTGATGAAAGTTACGCCCGAACAAATAAAAAGCGCCGTCGGCAAATATCTGAACACGGAAAACCGCGCGCTGCTCGACGTTGTTCCGGCGGCTAAACCGAACCCCGTAGTTCCGACGGGCGGAAAATAACCGAACGCTTTTATGAAGGAGAAATAAAATGAGAAAAATTAACAGTTTTATACTTTTCGCAGGTTTTATCACGGCGTTCGGTTTAAACAACACATTTGCACAAAACACTATGAATGAAGATTTTCGCAAAACTGCTCCCGCGCCGCTCGCGCCGAAACCGTTTGAAATAGCCAAGCCGTTTGAAACCGTGCTGCCGAACGGCTTAAAAGTCGTCGTCTTTGAAGACAAGCGGCTGCCCATTGTCAGTTATAGATTGGCGTTTCGCACCGGCGACATTAACGACCCGCAAGGCGCGACCGGATTGACCGGGGCGGTAACCTCGCTTTTGAACGACGGCACGAAAACGCGGACGAGTAAACAGCTTTCCGAAGAAATCGAACGCTTGGGAGCAAGCATTTCCGCCGGTTCGGGCGCCGATAATACGACCGTCGCCGCTTCGTCGCTCTCGATGTATAACTCGGACGTTCTGAGCCTGATGGCTGATATGGTTCTGCGCCCGACGTTTCCGGTAAACGAACTGGACCTTTACAAGCAAAATACAATTCAAGGCTTAAAAGCCAACCGCGCCAGCGCCAGTTTTTTAGCCAAAGAGCAAGCCGCGAAAATTCTTTTCGGCGCGCATCCATACGGAATCGTCTCGCCCACCGAAGCGAACGTCCAAAGCCTGACGCAGGAAAAACTGATTGCATTTCACCGGAAAATTTTCGTCCCGAACAACGCGACTTTAATTGTCGTCGGCGACGTTAATCGTGAAAATTTGTTGAATGAAATCAAGGAAAATTTCGGCGCGTGGCAAAAGGGAACAATCGAAGATATGAAGTTTCCCGCGCCGCCCGTCCGAACGGCGACGACTTTGACGCTCGTCAATCGTCCCGGCTCGGCACAGGCGAATATTGTTTTAACGAATCTCGCAATCGAGCGCAACAATCCAGATTATTTTCCGGTTATCGTAGCGAATCAGATTTTGGGCGCGGGCGCGTCTTCGCGTTTGTTTATGAATCTGCGCGAAGCGAAAGGTTACACATACGGCGCGTATTCGGGATTTGAAGCGCGGCGTCAAACGGGCGCGTTCGGCGCGTCCGCCGAAGTTCGCACGCCGGTTACGGGCGACTCGCTCAAAGAATTTTTCTTGGAACTCAACCGTATCCGCGCCGAAAAAGCGTCGGAAAAAGAATTGAAAGACGCGAAAAGTTTCCTGACTGGAATTTTCCCGATTCAAGCCGAAACGCAGGAAGGTCTGACCAACTTGCTCGTTTCCCAACAATTGAATAGTTTGCCGGACGATTACCTGCAAACTTACCGCGATAAAATCAACGCCGTTACTTTAGCCGACGTTGAGCGAGTGGCGCAGAAATACATTACGCCGGAGAAAATCGCCATCGTCATTGTCGGCGACGCGGAAGAAATTTTGCCGCAGGTAAAATCCTATTCGCAGAAAATCGATATCTACGATACGGAGGGGAAACCGCTTAATATCAGCGATTTCAACAAACCGGAAGCGG
>MWVV01000593.1_pt1 | contig 13318 bp, 20 predicted proteins | sample 1047281 | NCBI WGS metagenome assembly MWVV01 (sample SAMN06349986, study PRJNA376086) | soil metagenome | isolation source: PT-2 sample Antarctic (ecotone) soil | place: Antarctica | collected 2015-01-13 | reverse complement strand
GTTCGACCTCGTAGCACGGCAAGAAATCGGGCAGCGGGAGCGTATCTGACGTACTGACTTTTGGCAGTCATAACTCAATCCCGGCTTCACCACTGCCCATTTGTTGCCAAAGTTTGCGGCTTTGACACACACCTGTCAACATACAAACTCAATCGTTATGCTGCTTCACCGTGTGATGTAAATATGTGCGGAAACTAAAGGAGAAAAAGATGAAATTGCTGCTACTTGCAACTGTCGCTACCTGTGTCTTAGCCGGCTCGGTGTTAGGACAGGAGGCGAAACGAAATGATGCACTTGAACAATCAATCAGGAAGCTTGAGCTTGCCGAAAGCGATGCCGTAGTGCGTAGTGACGTGGCAGCTTTAGAAAAACTTTGGGCGGAAGATTTCACCGTCAACAACCCCAACAACCAAGTATCCAAGGGGAGGAAGGAAGTCATAGCGCGAGTCCGCTCTGGTTTACTCAACTATTCTTCATTTGTTCGAGAGATTGAGTCGGTCGGATTTTATGGGGACACTGTCATCGTGATGGGGCTGGAAAAGATTGTTCCAAGCGGCACTTCCGCCGATGCAGGAAAAACCATTCGCCGCCGCTATACAAACATCTGGATGAAGAAAAAGGGCAAATGGCTGCTGACTGTGCGACACGCCAATGTCATCTGTGCAAATTAAGTTTCGTGAACAAATCGGTCTTTGCGTTTAATTACGGCGGCATAACAAATCAATGGACGTGAGGGCAAAACACGGACGTTGTTTCGTTTGTCAGCTTGCGTGGTGTTTTGCCCCACGTCATCTCAAGCGTTCGACGTTTCTTGGTTACTCGGAATCGGCTTGGTGGTCAGCCCAAACATCTGCCCAATCGTTGGGACGATGGCGAGCCATAAATTCCATTATTTCAACGGCGGTTTCATCGCCTACTAATTCTTCCCACGAAGAAGGAAAAGGTCTAAACGAAGCAACCAATTCGTCAATTAAATCTAACGCTTTTTGAAATTCTTGATTTTCAATCATTTCTAGTTCTCCTTTATCGGCACACGCCGAACAAATCATTGGACATAAGCCCGCGCAGCTACGTTGTTTTCGACGGTTTTCGTTTAACCCAAACTTACGCAAATCGGCGCGGGCTATGTCAACTCAGCCGTTGGGCGGCTTTCCGTTGATAAACGATGTTTGATTTACCGTTACAGATAGCCGCCGTGTTGCGTGATTTTAAGCCGAGTTGGTTCGTCGCTGGCGGTTGGGCAATAGACTTGTTTCTTGAAAAAGAAACTCGCCCCCATCAAGATATTGAGATTGCTGTCTTCCGCAAAGACCAAGTGGCTTTGCATGATTATTTCGACGGTTGGCTTTTGCGGAAAGTCGTTAATAGAGAGATGGTTATTTGGCATCGGGACGAATGGCTGACGCTACCGATTCACGAAGTTCATTGTTACAACGAAACGGCACAACCGCCGCAGATTGAAATTCTACTTAACGAATCGAATGAAACCGAATGGCTTTACCGCAGAAACGAAAATGTTCGGCGTTCATTGGTTGAAATTAAACTTGAGTCAAGCGCGGGCGTAAATTTTTTATGTCCAGAAATTGTTTTGCTTTACAAGTCGAAGAATCTGAGAGCGAAAGACGAGCAAGATTTTCAAGCTGTCGTTAAACGTCTTGACGCGGAGCGAAAGGAGTGGCTTAAAGATGCAATCAAAGTTTCTAATTCAGAACATCATTGGTTACGAAGTCTTTGAAACCCAAACCGCCGCCCAACAAATCATTGGACGTGAGGGCGAAACAGCGACTTTGTTTTGGCGTTGTCCGTTACCTTTTACGTTGACGCTGGCGGTTTCCGCCCACGTCACCTCCGCCGTTCGGTGCTTTCGGGTTCTGACGTAAAGTGTGCGTGGTTTTCGTGTTTTGGTGTATAATTCGAGTTGTTATGGAAACGAATTTAATTGAAATCAATCCTGCCGTAATGATGGGCAAACCTGTGGTTATCGGAACACGAATTACCGTTGAGTTAATCCTTGAAAAACTCGCTGCCGGAGAAACCATCGAGCAAATTCTTGACGCTCATCCGCGCTTGACCAGACAGGCAATTTCAGCCGCTTTGTTATACGCAGTTCAGAATTTACCAACCTTTTCGCCGGAAGCGGTATGAATCTTTTAGCGGACGAAAGCGTTGACCGGCAAATCGTTGAGCGATTGCGGCAGGACGGACACGACGTTTTATATATTGCCGAAGTCGAGCCAAGCATTTCTGGCAATGTAGTTTTTGACCGTGCCAATGAAAAATTGGCTTTGTTGGTAACGGGAGACAAAGATTTTGGCGAGATAGTTTTCAGAGACAATCGTCTGAGTTCAGGCGGCGTGGTTTTGCTTCGGCTGGCAGGTTTATCTGCCGAGAAGAAATCTGAAATCGTTTCTAACGCTTTCCGCGAACACGAAGCAGATTTTGCAAACCATTTTAGCGTTGTCGCTCCGGGCAAAATTAGAATTCGTCCAAAAGAGACGAGTTAAAAATAACGCCGCACCTAACAAATCAATGGACGTGAGGGCAAAACACGGACGTTGTTTTCTTTGCCAAGTTGCGCGGTGTTTTGCCCCACGTCAACTCAACCGTTCGGCGGCTTCCGTATAAGCAAAGGTTACGAGAACGTGATGCGTGTGGCATGATGGAAAATGAGGGAGAGATAAATGAACGAAAACAAAATTAATCGAAGAGATGTATGTAAAACTTTACTGGCTTTCGGCGGTTTGACGCTCGGCGGCTTGGCAGTCAAAGGACAAACGGCGACCCCGACACCGACACCAACGCTTCCGCTGACGGATAATGTTTTGCAAGACCAGCGAATCGCCGATGCCGTCAAGCGCGGCGCGACGATGGAAGAAATCGCCCAACTGCGCGACCCGATTGCCAACAACCCGCAGGAAGCTCTGCGTGCCTTGAAAACCGGAAACGCCCGCTTTTTCGGCGGTTTGGCGCGTCGCCCCGAACTGTCCGCCGCCGAACGCCGCGCCCAGATTTTAGGGCAAACGCCGTTCGCCGTGATTCTTTCTTGTTCCGACAGCCGCGTTCCGACGGAAATCGTTTTCGACCAGAGTTTAGGCAGCTTATTTATCACGCGCGTTGCCGGAAACGTCGTTGAAATGGGAACAACGGGCAGCATCGAATACGCCGTCGGACATTTAAAAACGCATCTGGTCGTCGTGTTGGGACACGAAGGCTGCGGCGCGATTAAAGCCGCTCTGCTGCCCGCCGAAGAACGCGCCAAAGAAACGCCGAGCATACAGGCTCTGCTCAATTCAATCGTGCCGTCGGTCTCGAAAATTTCGAAAATCCGCGACGAAAAAGCCAAACTGCGCGAAGCCGTCGTCGCCAACGTGCGCCAGCAAGTCGCCAACATCAAAAAAGAACCGGCAATCCAAAAGGCGATTGCGAGCAATAAAATCAACGTCGTCGGCGCGTTTTATGAAATCACGAGCGGCGCGGTTGATTTTTTTGAAACCGACGAAGATTTGCGCATCGCGCAAACTGATTACGATAGTTGTTCATGGCGTTCGCATTTGGCGTAATTTATCGAACGTCTGTGGAACTAAAATATCATAATCGCTGCCGACGCTCTCGTGTTCGACGGTCGAAAAATTAAGAGCAAGCGGAGTTGCCGAAGCCTTCCGCGAAGCCAAATTTCCACTTGCTTTTGTTTTGCGTAGTAAATTAATCTTCTCTCATCGCGCACGCCGAACAAGTCATTGGACGCGAGGCGAAAACAGTAACTTTGTTATCACGTTGTTTTGTTTCCCTTAGCTTGCGCGTAGCGGTTTCCGCCCACGTCAATTCGGTCGTTCGATGGCTTCTTTGAAAATTAACCTTGCGCCCTTATTTACTTTGTCGCTAAACTTGCGTTGTGGAGTTTGAGTGGGACGAGAATAAACGAGCAGAGAACATTATCAAGCACGATTTAGATTTTGCTGATGCTTGGCAAATCTTCGACGCGCCGATGCTCGTTGATATTGACAGTCGAGAAGATTACGGCGAAACGCGCTTTTTTGGCATCGGCTTTTTAAGCAATATTATAGTCGCTACCGTTTTCACCGAACCGGATGAAGAAACAATTCGCATTATCTCTTTACGCAAAGCATTAAAATATGAGCGAGAACAACTTGAAGAATACATCGCAAACGAACTGGGTGAAACTTAAGGCGATGACCGACGAAGAAATAGATACTTCGGACATTCCGCCGCTTGACGAAAAGTTTTTTGCAAACGCTCGCCTGCGGCTGCCGCGTGGCAAAGTCGCTGTTACGGTGAGTGTCGAAAAAGAAGTCGTTGACTGGTATCAGGCACAAGGAGAAGAGTCAAGAGCGTTGATGAGCGCAGCACTAAAAATCTATGCTGAAGCGCATCGAGAAATACGTCGCTGACAATGAACGCGCCACCGAACAATTCAATGGACGTGAGGCAAAAACAGCTACTTTTTATCACGGCTTTTCTTTTCCCTCGCGTTGTCGGTTGCCGGTTTTTGCCCACGTCATCTCAACCGTTGGGCGGCTTCGCGTGAATAACGTAAATCGCTGATTCGGCTTGATTGAGAAATGCAAAAGTGTAATCCTGCTAATATCACGGCAACGATTTAAGGGAGAGTAATTATGCAGGAGAAAAGTTTTAGTCGGCGGCAAATGCTATGTGCTGTTGCCGGTTTGGGCGTGGCGGGCGCGGTTAATTTAACGAACATTGAGCAAGTTGTTGTGGCTCAATCAAAGAGCAAAACGCCGCCGCTCACGTCGGGCGAAATGACGGCGATTGAAGCCGCGCTTGGAAAGAAAGAAAGTATGTTGAAGCGGAAGCCGTTTATACCGTTCCGTTGCCTCGTAACGATTTGAAAGTTACGGTCAAAAGCGAAGTTGTGCCTATCTCTTTTGGCTTCGGCGGTTGGATTTCCGTCAAAAAGACGCTTGACGGAAAAGGCGCGGTTTTGATGAGCGATACCGTTTTGCTTGAAGAAGAAGTTAATCCTCTCATCTCATCGGCTCACGCTAACGGCTTGGAGATTAGCGCAATTCATAATCATTTCTTTTACGAACAACCGCGCATTTTTTATATGCACTTGCACGGGATGGGCGACGCGGCGAGTTTAGCTAAAAGTTACGCGGCGACAATCAAAAGCACAAAGCTGTTTCCGGCGAACCAACCGCAAACAAAATCTCCGACGCGCACGGCAAAAGAGATTTTCGATTTGCCCGCACTCGACAAAATCGCGGGTTATACGGGCGCGGTTAATGGAGCAAGCTACAAATACACCATCGGGCGCGATGATTTAACGGTAATGGCAATGGGCGCGGAGATGACTGCCAATATCGGCTTAAATTCTTGGGCGGCGTTTGCAGGTGAGTCGAACGCGGCGCATATTGCGGGCGATATTGCAATGCTTGAGCCGGAAGTTAATGCGGTGATAAAAGCGTTGCGTCGAAATAATCTGGAAGTTGTCGCGCTGCACAATCATATGCTTGGCGATGCGCCGCGAATTATCTTTTTGCATTACTACGGGCGCGGCACAGCCGATAAATTAGCGCAAGGTTTTCGTGCCGCGCTCAACGAACTCGGCAAAAGCAAAGCGCAGTTTCATTAAAAGCGGATGAAAGAATCCATTGCCCAAACCGATAGCATAAACACAAGCGAAAGTGAAGCTCAATCCGCAAAGCGTGATGTTCCTTTTGCCGAAGCCTTCCGTTTTTGGCTCAAGTTGGGTTTTATCTTGTTCGGTGGTCCCGCCGGACAAATCGCCATTATGCACCGCGAATTGGTTGAGCGTCGGCGATAGTTGTCGGAAGAAAGATTTTTACACGCGCTCAATTATTGTATGCTGCTGCCGGGACCCGAAGCGCAGCAGCTTGCTATTTATATCGGCTGGTTGATGCACCGCACTTGGGGCGGAATTGTTGCCGGAGCGTTTTTTGTTATTCCTTCAATCTTCATTCTGCTTGCGCTTTCCTACATTTACGCGGCTTACGGCAATGTTCCGATAGTTTTGGGTGTGCTGTCCGGTTTTAAGCCCGTCGTGGTTGCCATCGTTGTCGAAGCCGTATTGAAAATCGGCGGCAAGGCTTTGAAAAGACGGGCGCATTTCTTTATTGCCGTCGCTTCATTTATCACCATTTATTTTCTGCACATTCCTTTTCCGCTTATTGTTTTGGCGGCTGGTCTGACTGGTTTGTTGGGAGCGCGTTATGCGCCGAATGTCTTTAATGCCGCGCCGCCCGTTGCCAAACCAGCGAACGCTGAAACGGAAGCTGAAAATCAATCAACCGCCGAACTGCCGCTTGTCATTGATGACCACGCGCCGCCGCCCGCTCACACTTTGCCCAATCGCGCCGGAACTTTGAAAATACTCGCGGTTGGCTTGACGCTTTGGATATTGCCGTTTTTGTCGCTCGTCTGGTGGCGCGGTTGGGATAGTTTGCACGCGCAAGAATATCGTTTTTTCTCGCAAGCCGCGCTCGTTACTTTCGGCGGCGCGTATGCTGTTTTAGCTTATGTAACGCAAGCCGCCGCCGGCTCGTTCGGTTGGATAACGCAGGCGCAGGCGGTTGACGGTTTGGCACTCGCGGAAACCACGCCGGGACCGCTGATTATGGTCTTGCAGTTCGTCGGCTTTATGGCGGGCTAGAACAACCCGCAAGATATGAGTCAAACGGCAAGCGCGGTTACAGGAGCACTTATCACACCTACGTTACATTTCTTCCGTCTTTTATTTTTATCTTTCTCGGTGCGCCGTATATTGAAATTTTACGCGGCAATAAAAATCTGACGGGCGCGTTATCGGGCGTAACGGCGGCAGTCGTCGGCGTAGTTCTAAATCTCGCCTTAGTTTTCGGCGCGGCGGTTATCTTTCCGCAAGGACTGACGATTAACGCTGATTGGTTCGCCGCAATTATGAGCGTTGCGGCTTTTGTCGCACTCTATCGTTTTAAGGCAGATGTTCTATTAGTAGTTTTAGCTGGCGGTTTGATTGGATTGTTGCGAATGATTCTCTTTGGCTAAAACAGCCTTTGAATCTAACGCGCCGCCCAACAAGTCATTGGACGTGAGGGCGAAACAGCGACTTTGTTTTCGCGTCGTCCGTTTAACTCAAACGAGCTTGGTGGCGGTTTCGCCCCAAGTCATTTCAACCGTTCGGTGCTTTCTTGTTAGTCCTAAACTTTTCGCTCTTTGAAATGCAAATTTAGACGGTTCGTTGTAAAATAATGAAATCAGTAGGAGATTAGTTTATGTCCGTTAATTTGCAACAAGCTATTCAGGAACAAGCACAAGCTTTGTCCGAAGACGAGATGCGACAGGTCTTAAACTTTATGAACCGCTTACGGAAGAAGGAAACGAAGCCGCAGACGCTCGGCGAGTTGATTGACGAGTGTTTCAAAAATGTGCCGTCCGAAGTTCTGGACAAACTGCCCGAAGATGCTTCTTTTAACCTAGACCATTATCTTTACGGCGCACCGAAAAAATGAACGATGACCTTTTTGTTGACACACTTTATTTGGTTGCGCGTCTGAACCCAAAAGACCAATGACACAAGGTGGTATTGAATATTGACCCGCTTATCAAAGGTAGACATCTTGTTACAACCGAAACGGTTCTGATTGAATTGCTAAATTATCTGGCAGAGTTTCCGCCGGAGATGCGCGAAGCCGTCGCCAAATTCGTCAAGCTGGCGTTGGACGGCTTTCTGGTAGAAGTTGTTTTCCACACGCACGACGCATTTTTGCAGGGCTTGGAACTTTACGAAAATCGTCTTGATAAAGGTTACAGTTTGACCGATTGTATTTCGATGCTGGTGATGCGAGAGCGCGGGATTCAAGAAGTTTTGACGCACGACCATCATTTCGAGCAAGAAGGTTTTAGGATTCTGCTTTAAGTTGTGTGAAAACAACGCCGCGCCGAACAAGTCATTGGACGTGAGGCAAAAACAGCCACGTTGAATGGTTTGCCAACTTGCGTGTGTTTTTGCCCACGTCAACTCCGCCGTTCGGCATCTATCCTTTGAAACGAACGCGGCGATTTAGGAGAAGAAAAAAATGCCAGATATGGAACTTCACGGACAAGCAATGCTTGATTACTTGAGCGGCGACCTTGAGGCTTACTGCATACTTCGCCGTGATGACGGCGTTGCATATCCGCCGATTTATGCCAAGCAATTTTTCTATCCTGACGGACTTCCTGAAATTGACAGAATTGCAGTTGAGCGTTGCGTCGGACGAGTTCTCGACATTGGCGCGGGCGCGGGTTCTCATTCGTTAGCCATTCAAGACAGAGGACTTAATGTAACTTCAGTTGATGTTTCCGCAAAAGCAGTGCAAGTCATGTCCGAACGCGGTTGCAAAAATGCTAGAGTCGGCGATGTCTTCGATTCCTACTCCGAGCCGTTCGATACGATATTCGTGATTTTGAACATCGGGATTGTGCAAAATTTGGACGGACTTGCTAAATTTCTCAAACAACTTGAAACGCTTTTGACTGACAACGGACAACTCATCACGGACTCGATAGACCCGCGCAACTCCGAAGATGAAAGTTACAGGAAATACACGCAAGACAAAGTAGCAAAAGGTTGTTATTTGGGCGAAAGAACATTACGATTTGAGTATCAAGACCAAAAGAGCGATTGGTTTGAGTGGATGCACATTGACCCTGAAACTCTGAAACATTACGTTGACGCGGCAGGCTATTCGATGGAGCATCTTGGAAATGACGGAAAGAGATATTTAGTGTCCATTGCTAAAAGATAACGCGATGCCGAACAAATCATTGGACGTGAGGGCGAAACAGCGACTTTGTTATCGAAGTTGTCCGTTAAACTTTAACTTGCGCGTGGCGATTTCGCCCCACGTCAACTCAATCGTTATGTGCTTTCGCGTTTCGGAAACTTGATAAATGTTAAAGCTGATAATTCTAATCTTTTTGGCTTTTGTTTCGGTTAGCTGTTTTCACCGCCAAGAAGTAACTTTCAAAAACGGCGATGTTACGTTGGCTGGAACTTTGACATTGCCTTCCGGTAACAATCCGCATCCTGCCGTAATCTTTGTTCATGGTTCGGGTGCTGCCAGCCGGGAAAGTAATTGCTTTTACGCTGACCTTTTCGCTCGTCATGGAATCGCAACCCTGATTTATGATAAGCGTGGAGTTGGTGCATCCACAGGAGATTGGCGTTACGCGCATCTCGAAGATTTGGCTGAGGATGCTCTTGCCGGTGTGCGGTTGTTGAAAAGCCGGACGGACATCAATCCTAACCAAATCGGCATCTTCGGCGGCAGTCAGGGCGGTTGGGTTGCTCCGCTTGCAGCTTCTCGCTCAAAGGATATAGCGTTCGTTATTACTTCCGCCGGTTCTACTTTCACGCCGACGCATCTGGCTAAATGGCGAAGCATTACTTATGTCCGAAATGCAGGTTATTCTGATGAAATCGTGCAACGAGCGGCGGCGTTGATGGATTTGCAATTTGACTTGGTTCGCAGAGAAGGATGGGTAAAAGGCTGGGAGAAATACGAAGCCGAACTTCAGAAAGTCCGAAATGAAGCGTGGTTTCCACTACTGTCGGCAATGAGAAATCCGCTAAACGGCTCATGGTTTATGCCATACACGGCAAGCATAGATTTTGACCCGATACCGGTCTATGAAAATCTTAATGTTCCTGTGCTGGCGATTCTCGGAGAGGCTGACGCTTTAGTGCCGGCGCGAGAAACAGCCGCTATTCTTGAGCGCATAAAGAAGGAAAAGAATAAAGATATTACCGTCGCAATCCTCTCGGGAGCAGACCATAATATGAATCGCACGACCGGAGCAAAACCGGTTCCCGAATATGCGGAAACAATGATTAGCTGGATTTTGCGAAAGGTAAATGTTTCAAATCAAGCCGCACATAACAATTCAGCTATGAAAGAAGTAGTCAAGCACAAACTTTCCTTGTCCCGCCAAAATTGCTGACTGCGGCGGGCTAGATGTTGATATTCGCCGGATGGCGTTTCAAGTTTGTTGAGAAAGAATATTGAATTAAACGAGAAGTGTTGCCGATGATGCCTTTTTGCAGTGACCTTGTTCAAAGTGAACTTCAATCGCTGTTCCATTCAGCTATTGGAGACTTGCCTTTTTAACAGGCAGCCTATGGTCGTATCGGGTAGTGGCATTGAATGACGGCAGCCTAACCAATGGACGGAACTCGAATCTTGAAAAATAAGTTTCGGCTCATGAATTTAGTTTAGAGACTTGCCGCCACCCGCGCCAGGCATTCACCTTGTTGGCGACAAATGGTTAATCAAACGGTTCTTTATCAAACAAGCGAAACGCGCCGGGGCATAGATATTTTACGCCGATGAACGACGGACTTCAACGGAAGTCAAATGCCCGTCTTTCATCCTACCAATGGACGTGAGGGCGAAACAGCGACTTTCTTATCGCGTTGCGTGGTTTCTTTCAGCTTGCGTGTAGGCGGTTTCGCCCCACGTCATCTCAACCGTTCGACATCTTCTTAATGAGATACTGAGGCTTGAGCAATGTAGAAAATGATTGATTTAAATTCTACCAAAATGTTGGTTGATTTTTGAATGATTGTTTTTTGTTTGGTTTCTTTTCAGAAACGGTTTTGCGGATTTCTTCTTTTGAAGTGTTTTTCAGTTCTGACTCTTTATCTAGAAGACGTTCTCTTATTATTTCAAAATAGTTTGATTCTACTTCTATCCCAATAAAGCCCAATCCTAACTCTTTTGCTGCAACTAAAGTTGTTCCGGTTCCTGCGAAAGGGTCAAGAATTATGTTTTCACTTTTTAAGGGAACAAATGTTTCCAATAATTTTTTAATTAAATCAAGTGGTTTGATTGTGCAGTGAACATCGAATTTTTCATCACGTCCTTTAGAATATCCTTCCATAATGTTTGATTGAAAAGAGTTGTCGGGCATTATGGTTTTTAACGCGCCGATGCCGTTTAGTTCCAAAGTTTCAACATAATTATTAATTAAAGGTTTTTGGACTAATACAATCGCTTCCCATTCATTGCGAAAACAAGTGTGCCAGCCTTTCCAATCAGATGAATTCAGATTATTTTCTTTTGCAAGTTTTTTCTCGACATTAAGACCTTTGGGAATTCCCGAATGACGACGGTAAACCAGACAATCGCGGGCATAAAATCCCGAATCTTCTAAGGCGACTTGAACGTGAGCTAAGGTTCTCGTGCTGCTAAAAACTGCTACAAACGCTCCGGCTTTACAAACTCTGAATAATTCCTGCGACCATTCTCCGCACCAATTTCTATATTCTTTTATGTTTTCACGATTTCTTTCATACCATCTTTCATTGCGAACTCCACCCGCTAAACCGCTTCCGTAAGGTATGTTTTTGACTAGAGTTGAGCTATTTTTTACGCGGCTGATTCTTCTTTGAATTTCTTCGTGATTCCAACTTCTTCCGATAAATTCATAGTTGTAAGGCGGGTCGGTTATTACGCAGGAAATTGTGTCGTCCGGTATTTCAGCCAAAATTTCACGACAATCACCTTGAAAAAGTTGCTCCATCTTTATTTATCTTCCTATTTTGAAATATTCGTCTTTTTTAAGATTGTTAAGCCAGCCTAATAAATCGAAATTAGCTTTACCAGAAATATACTCAAAAGTCTGAGTGCCGATAAACACATTCCAACCGGCTTTTTTACAAGTGCTTATCGCAGAAGCTAAATTATCTTCTCTCAAAATCAAAATAACCGGATTATATTTCAGTTCTATCAAATCCTTTCCGTATTGTCTGGTTTTCTTGCTGAATCCAGAATCTCCAGAACCAATTCTGTATTTAGCTTCGATAGCGTCCGTCCCAATTATACAATCACAAGGCTCGTCGCTCCCAACTTTTAATGCCGATTGGTAATCTTCACATTGAATCTCAAAAACTTTGCATACAAGTCTTTCCCAACATTTTCCGAGTTCTCTTCCCCAATATTGACGATTTTCTCTTTTCAAGTCTGGAGTTATACCAAAAACATCCATAAGAACATCGTGGTCGTTATTTTCTTCGCGGTATTCTTTCGTAATAAAAGAATCTCTGTATTGACCTAAAATATTGCGAAGTTGCTCTTCGATTTGTGGATTCATAAAGATTTTGTTATATCAAAGTGATTTTCCAATAAACTCTAGCAAATTTGGAGTTATTGACAATGATAGTTTCCAAGATTATACATTAGACATATTATTTATACTTGTTTTTTGTTAATATATCGGTGATTTTGAGAGTAAATCGCCACCAAAATTCCAATTTCAAAGTATATTTCCTAAATAAACGCGATGTCGAACCATTCAATGGACGTGAGGGCGAAACAGCGACTTTCTTATCGCGTTGCGTGGTTTCTTTCAGCTTGCGTGTAGGCGGTTTCGCCCCACGTCATCTCAACCGTTCGACATCTTCTCTGGTATATTGAGATTGTTTGAGATTAAGCTATGAAAAGTTACAGATTAAAAATCGTCGTTACAATTTTTGCCTTTTCGCTCGGCATCGCTGGTGTTTGGGCAATCGGTGGCTTTTCATATTTGGCTTCTTTGTTTGAGCAAATGCCTCCGGTTTCAGAAACCTCGCCTCAAATTAGCGAAATTTCGCCTGAACCAAAATTTGTTAGAATCGAAAACGCTTTTGTTTTAGAGAAAAAACCGCGCTTTGAAGATTATCCTGTTGCTAAAATATACAAAGGCAAAACTGCTTCGCTTAAATATCCAGATGACGAGTTAGGATACCGAGTTCCCTTGCAATAGGCGATTGACAATCAAGAGGTAGATTTTGCCGGACATTACATTGCTACAAATTGGAGTTGTGGAATGTGGTGTTCAGTTAATGCTTTTATTGACGTTAAAACCGGAAAAGTTTATTGGTCTCCCGTCAGCACGGAAGTTTGTTTACCACATTTAGAAAACGAATTTGTTTGTGATGAAAACTTTACGAACATAGAATACAGAATTGACAGCAAGTTAATAGTTTTCTTTGGGTTTCGGTATGACAACAATCCTGACGAAGGAGAAAAAGGATTTCATTACTACAAATTTGAAAACGGGCGTTTTATACATCTGAAATCAATTCTGGTTAAAGAACAGCGTAGCGCGAGGCAAATTCAACTTGATGAGTTTGATGAGAAAAACAAATAAAACTTCCTAAAGATAACGCAATGTCGAACAAGTTATTGAACGTGAGGGCGAAACAGCTTGTATCTTGACAATCAGCAGCTTTTCAACTAACTAGGACGCTTGTTAGTTGTCGGAAAAGACGAGTCTGGGAAACAGCTCAAGACTTTTGAGTCTGCAAAGTAGATAA
>MWVV01000592.1_pt1 | contig 13319 bp, 11 predicted proteins | sample 1047281 | NCBI WGS metagenome assembly MWVV01 (sample SAMN06349986, study PRJNA376086) | soil metagenome | isolation source: PT-2 sample Antarctic (ecotone) soil | place: Antarctica | collected 2015-01-13 | reverse complement strand
TTGGTCATCTCTTCGCCAACTAAATACTCGTGATAACTCAATTCGTTGCCATTGTCATCGGTTAAAGTTACTTTTAATTGTGCCATTTTTCTATGTTACACTCTTGGCACGAATTATTTACAGTAACTAAAAAACTTGTTACATCTTCCACAAGACAAATAAAGGAAAAATAAAAATGAAAATTTGTCCGAGATGTCAGAAAACTTATAGCGACGAGGGCTTGAATTTTTGTCTTGATGACGGCACGATTTTAACTCAGTCCGCCACCGTTGACCAATCGCTTCCAGCCACCATTTTCCTTAATCAAACGCCGCCGACTAATCCGAATCAACCGTTCGGCAGTCAAAGCGGCGCACCTGGCGGATGGAACAATCCGAATCAATTTTCTTTACAGCCGCCGCCGAAAAAATCGAAAACTTGGATATGGATTTTAGGTATTTTGGGCGGATTAATGTTGTTATGCGGCGGCAGTTTTGCCGGATTCGTTTATTGGGCGGCAAATATTGAAAAAACCAACCGAACTGCCAATAAAAATTACGAATTTAATTACAATGTTAAAAGTCCGACTCCAATTATTAGAACCGGCATTCAAAAAATTGATTTGTCCAAATGGGTAAAAGGCGATACGAATTTAGGAGTAACGGAATTTAAAGGTGGCGAATTTTTGATGCGTTCTAAAAATAAAGGCTTTTATTTTGTTCTGGCTTCACCAGCCGCATACAAAACTGAAAATGCCACAACCAGAGTTACAGTCAGAAATGTCAATGAGGACGACACGAGCTTGGGCTTCGGTTTGATAATTCATAGCAGTCCCGTTCCGCTGACGCAGGATTACGCTTTCATAATTGATTCTGAAAATAAACAATATCGAATCGTTCGGCACAGTCCGCAAGAAGAAATTCCGGTTGAAGATTGGACACGTTCGTCAGCAATCAAAGACGGAACACAGAAAAACGTCTTGGAAGTCCGTGACGAAAATAAGAAAATGAATTTTTATATCAACGGAGAGTTCATTAAAACAATAAATAACACAGACGGTTACATCGGCGGAGTAACGGGATTGTATTCGGGCGATGCCGTCCAAATTGCTTTTTCAGATTTTGAAATTGCCAAATAAATTTCTCATTTTGGAAATTTAGGTAGGTATTAATTAGAGAAATATGAGTTTCTTTGATGCTTACTTTTCCAAAATTTGTTAATCTCAAAATCGTATACTACATCAATGCGAGTTACATTGCGCGTGATTGCCGGTCCGCAGATAGGACGCGTTTTCACGTTTGACCAACACGAGACCTTTATGATTGGGCGAAGCGAAGATTCGCAGTTTTGCCTGCCGCACGACCGTTTTTTCTCGCGCCATCATTGCCTTTTGGAAATCGCGCCGCCGCAATGTTTCCTTCGAGATTTAGGTTCAACTAACGGAACATTCGTCAACGGATTAAAAGCTGAAACCGCACATTTAAAAAACGGCGACCGCATTCAAGGCGGCGAGACCGTCCTGGAGGTCGAAGTTTCAACCGCCGATACGAATCAAGATTACTCGCAAGATCCACAAAAATCATCTGATACAACTCCTTCTCTGATCACGATTTTGTGTCTTAATTGTGGTCTGCCTTCAAAAGCCGAAGTATCGCGTCCCGACGCAAAACTTACTTTTTTGTGCGACAATTGCCGCGAACAATTAAAGAAAAATCCGCAGCCGATTCCGAATTATCAGATGATAAAAATGCTCGGACAAGGCGGAATGGGAAGCGTTATGCTGGCTCGTTCAATTTCCGATGGAAGTGCGGTAGCAATCAAAACACTTCTGCCCGAAGTCGCCGTCAGCGACCAATCTCTAAAGAGATTTATGCGCGAAATCGAAGTCGCCGCCAGTTTGAAACATCCGCACATTGTCAGTTACATCGAACACGGAACGCACAACGGCATTGTCTATTTAGTTACAGAATATGTCAGCGGAATGGACGCTTCAAAACTTTCCAAAATGCGCGGCGGCAAGTTAAGCTATCAGGAAGTAGTTAAAATTATCGAACAAACGCTTGCCGCACTTGATTTCGCACATTCACTCGGATTCGTCCACCGTGATATCAAAGAGCAAAACATATTAGTTGACGGGAAATTTCCGAATTACAATTCGAAATTAACCGATTTTGGTTTGGCGAAAAGTTTTAAACAAACAGGAATGAGCGGCGTTACGATGGTTGGTGACGTGGCGGGAACAATCGCTTATATGCCTCCCGAACAAGTCAGAGATTTTAAGGAAGTGCGCCCGCCGTCGGATATCTACGGAGTCGGAATGACGGCTTACAGCCTGTTGACCGGCGCACACGCGCTCGACATCAGCCCAAGCGCCGGTATTTCGGAAACCGTCAAAGCAATTTTTGAAAAGCCGATTGTGCCGATTAACAGACGTGTGCCGGAAATACCTCTACGCGTTGCTGCCGTTATTGAGACTGCTCTCGCCAAAGAAGTCGAGTTGCGCTGGCACTCGGCGAGAGAAATGCGCGAAGAACTTTTAAGAGCAGCGACATTGTTTCTGTGAGAACCGATTGTGATTAAAGACAAATAACCTTAAATTGTTTTGGTTATCTTTGATAGAGAGCGCGGCGCGTCCGCGTCCAAACCTTTTGCTTCTGCGAGCAAAGCGGCGAAAAGTTGGGCGGGAACAATAAACGGAATCGGTGAAAGGAATTCGTCAATATCTTTTGACAAAAACAAACTGCGGGAACTCAAAGAAGCGATTTTTTCATCGTTCGTGATCGAAAAAGAATCGGCGTGAAGTTCCTTTAATCGTTCTAACAAATCCAAACTACTTTTTTCGGTAATTCCTCTCGGCGCAAATAGAATCACAGGAAAGCGGCGTTCGACAATCGCCAAAGGACCGTGATAAAAATCCGCCGACGAAAATCTCTCCGCCACGACATAACAAGTTTCCATCAACTTTAACGCCAATTCGTAGGAATTTCCGTAGTTCAAACCACGTCCAACGACTACGCAGTTTTCCATAAAAACATATCTTTGCACCAATTCTTCGACTTCCGATTTGAGCTTTAAGGCTTCATCGGCGAAATGCGGAATTCGTTCAAAATCAATCTTTTTCTCGCCGAGTATCGATGCCAGCAGATAAAAATGAAGCATCTGCCCCGTATAAGTTTTGGTTGCCGCAACCGATTTTTCTCGTCCCGCGTGAATCAGCAAAGTTTCGTCGGCGATTTTCGCCATTGCCGAATCGGCTTGATTAGTAATACTGATGGTGAACGCGCCGGATTTTTTCCCCATTTCTAAAACCTGATTGATGTCAACGCCTTCACCAGATTGCGAAACTCCGACGACCAATGCGCGTTTTAAATTCAACTTCGCATTATATAGAGTAAAAACCGAAGGTGCGGAGAGCGATACTGGAATGCCGGTCGTGATTTCTAATAAATAACGCCCGAAAAGTGCGGCATTATCAGAACTGCCGCGTGCCGCTAAAACAATTAAATCAATATCTTTATCGCGCAAAAAATCGCCGAGTTTTTTTAGCTTTGCCTTCTCTTGACGAATCGTTTTTTCCAAAACCGCGGGTTGTTCGGTAATTTCATCGAGCATTAAAGACATAAATTTTTGTGTAATATGCGGATTTTATTTTACCGAAAGAAAATGTCTAAAAACGAAAAACCATTTAAGGTTTTCTTTTTGACGAAAAAATGTTTTCGATAAGTCCGACAACCAAACCGGCAGCCAATTTTAACGGAGATTTTTTAGAAGTCGTATCGTCACTCACGGATACTGCGTCATTGCCAGAATCTTTATTAACCGTTTCGACAGCCGTATTTTCTGTTCTGGAATTTTTATCATTAGTTAATTTGTTTCTAGTCAGGGCAGCTAGCGAACCCTTTTTTTTACCTTGCATAACTGATTCGTGTATCTTCTTTTCAGGATTTTCGACCACCTCTTTGGCAGCGGCTTTCTTTGCGGCAGCTTCTGCCGAGTCGGGGTCTGTAAATTCCTGCAAAACGGCATTCATCGACCCGCCGATGAGAATAACCAACGCAGTTAAAAGAAGCCATAACATTAAAATTATCACCGCTCCGAGCGAGCCGTAAGTTTTGTCGTAGGTATTAAAATATCCCAAATAAAGTCGGAAGGCATAGGAAAGTCCGAGCCAGAGAACAATGCCCGAGATTGCGCCGGGAGTAATCCAAACCCAACTTGGCTTTTTGTGTTTGGGAAGGTAATTATAAAGTAGAGCAAAAGTTAAGATTAAAACTACTAAAACCGTCAACGCTTGCAAAACTCCTAAGAAGAACGGCGATGGAATCGGCAAGTTTATCGAATCGAGAATTAGCGTGAGAAACTTTCCGCCATAAAAAATAACGCCGAGCGCGATAGTAATAAATACGGCTAAAACCAACGTCAAAATTATGGAGAGAATTTTAGTTTTCCACCACGAGCGCGTTTCCGTTAAGTTATAAACTCCGTTGAGCGCAATTCGAATGCTGTCAATTCCCGCTGAAGCAGAGTATAAAGCAATCAGAATACCGAAAGTCAACTTGCCGCCGGAACTGTTTTCCGTAACTTCTTCGATGGTTTTTTTTACCAAATCTGAAGCCGAACCGGGCATCGCTTGACTCAAATAAAAGAAAAGCTCCGTTCTCAAATCATCGGCTGATTCCAATACAATACCGAATAAACTTACCAAAAAAAGTAAAAGCGGAAACAAGGCAAAAGTAAAATAAAAAGCTACCTGTGCCGAACTACTCAATAAATCTTCTTCATTAAATGCTTTGTCATAAAGACGATAGAAGAAATCTTTTACGTTGAGATCCAATAAATCCTGATATTTAAAGCTCAATATTGTCATTTTAAACTCCCCATTATTCAGCAATATAAATTTTATTTACGATACATTAAAACTTAACCAACCGCCTTTATTTCTTTGCGAAAAAATTGTTTTTCGGTAGCGAGCAAGTTTTTTAATTCATAAATTTTCATCAAGGCTTCCACCGGTGAAAGATTATCAGTATCAATTTCGGCTAATGAGCGTTCAATTTCAGTCGAACTGCTTGAATCATTTGTGAGATTTTTCAAACTGTAATCTTCCTTTTCATATTCTTCAAGAAGCTCTTCTGCCCGATGCACGACGGGTTTTGGTAAACCCGCGAGTTGAGCGGCATAAACACCGTAACTTTTTAAAGCCGTGCCTTTGGCAATTTTATATTTGAAAGTGAGTTTATCTTTTTCCTCATCAATTAGAAAGTAAAAATTATCAAGGCGCGGCAAAATTTCGGCAATCTCCGCGAGTTCGTGATAATGAGTTGCAAACAGGGTGCGAGTTTTTAATTTCGGATGATTATGAATATATTCCAAAACCGCCCGCGCCACTGCTAAGCCGTCATAAGTCGAAGTTCCTCTCCCCAGTTCATCAAGTAAAATCAGGCTTTGCGGCGTGGCGTGATGAAGAATTTCGGCGGTTTCAATCATCTCTGTCATAAAGGTTGATTCACCGCTTCCGATGCGGTCATAAAGTCCGATTCTGGTGAAAATTCGGTCGCAGATGCCGATGACCGCTTCGTCTGCCGGAACGAAACTGCCGATTTGCGCCAGCAAAACTATTAAAGAAATTTGTCGCAAATATGTTGATTTGCCGGAAGCGTTTGGTCCGGTTATCAAAGCGATTTGCGGCGCACCGTTGCCGCCGAGCGCTGCATCATTGGCGACGAAATCGATGTTTTGTTCGGCAAAAAGCGTTTCGATAACGGCGTGTCGTCCATTTTTAATTCGCAAGAGTGAAGTTTCGTTAACAGTCGGACGAACGTAATTAAATTCATCGGCAACATCCGCTAAACCGCAGATTGCGTCAAGATATGAAATCGTGGAAGCCGCCAGTAAAACTTCCTGACGATTTTTACTTACTTCCAGACAGATTTGACGGAAAAGATTATTTTCAAGTTCGGCAATTCGCTCCTCGGCGTGTATGACCAAGGATTCATATTCTTTGAGTTCAAGCGTGATGTATCTTTCCGACGGAACAAGCGTCTGTTTGCGCGTGTAATTTTCAGGAACAAGATGAATGTTCGGTTTGGTTACCTCAATAAAATAACCGAAAACTTTATTGAATCCGACGCGTAAACTTCTGATTCCGGTTCGCTCGCGCTCGCGTTTTTCCATTTCCGCCAAAAAAACTTTGCCGTCTTTTAAGGTGAGGCGAAGTTTGTCGAGTTCTTCTGAAAATCCATTTCTAATAATGCCGACTTGTTCGGTATAACGAGAGGGAAGCTCTTCAGAGATGCCCGCTTCAATCAAATTTGCCGTTTCGACACATTCAGGAAGATGCGCCAGGAGTTGACCGAAATGAATGGGGTCGGTTCGCAAAATTTCTTTAATTTTTGGAATCAGTTCAAGGCTTTTTCCAAACGCGCGAAGCTCATAAGCCGATAAAAAATTAGCTTTAGCGCCGCTTGAAAGTCTTTCCAAATCTTTAACATCTGATAAAATCTCTTGTAATTTATTACGTTCCGACTCGTTCTCTTTGAACCACGCGAGATGCTCTTGGCGGCGGTAAATTTCTGCGCAATCGAGCAACGGCTGCCGGATCCAGCGGCGAAGAAGTCTGCCGCCCATTGCCGTCTTCGTGCGGTCAATAACCGACCAGAGACTTGTTTCCGTCGCGCTTTCAAAAATCTCAAGACTCCGCAAAGTTCTGGCGTCAAGCAGCATAAACGCCCGACTGTCATAACTGGTCAATCTGGTTAATTGTTGCGCCGAGCCGGATTGCGTTTCGTTAAGATAAAAAATCAATGCGCCCGCCGCCGAAACGGCTAATTGAGAATTTTCTAAGCCAAAAGGTTTCAGAGTTTTTGAATTGAAATGCTTTAAAAGAGTTTTTCGCGCATTTTCAACGTCAAAAACTTCTGTCTGTAATCTGGTAACGAAATGCGGTAAATCTTGATTGGAAAATTCCGAATCGGTTTTCGCCAATAAAATTTCCGCCGGCGCAAGCCTCTGAAGTTCAGCTAAAGCATCTTTGTTTTCGATTTCGGTAACGGCGAAATCACCCGTTGTGATGTCGGCATAAGCAATGCCGGCGCGGTTGCCGTCGCTGATGAATGAAACGAGGTAATTATTTGATTTGCTGTCGAGCAATTGCGGTTCGATAATTGTTCCCGCGGTTACGACGCGCACGACCTCACGCTGAAACAATCTTTTTCCGCCCTCGCCTTTAACCGATGTTGCCGAAGTTTGTTCGCAGATTGCTACGCGATGACCTCTTGAAATTAATGTGGCGAGATGTTTTTCGAGAACGAAGTGCGGAACTCCGGCAAGCGGCACGCGCGGAGATTCTTTGCCTAACGAACGCGAGGTCAAAGCAATATCGAGTTCACGCGCCAAAATTCGCGCGTCATCGTCAAAGGCTTCATAAAAATCGCCCATCCGAAAAAGGAGAAGCGATTCTTTGTGCTTTGCTTTGATTTCAAGATATTGCCGTCGAATCGGAGTTTCGTTTTTCATAGATACAAATTCATTGATATTGATTCAAAATAAATTATCAATTTTAATTCGTCAATTATCAATTATTTTGCCAATAAAAACCGGATAAACGATCCATCGTAAAGTTCTTTAACAAAACTTATCCGCGACGGCGTTCCATTAAAGTCAACATCAAAGAGCCGAGCAGAACAAGTGATTCTTGATTATCCGACAATTGCGCCTGCGGTGTGAGAAGAAATTTACTTTCAAAAAACGCAGGCTGTTTTTCGAGGCATATAATGGGACTGCCATCCGTTCGTGACATTATATAAGCTGGATTGAAAAGATATCCGCTGAACATTCCAACGACCGGAACTTCGCCGACTAACGCGTCAAATACTTTTGTCCAAGCGTTTTCTTCACTTATTTGTAATACTTGTTGGTTATTTGCGTCCGAGATTTCGTAATGTGCTTTCCAAATCGAACGCATTCCTTGTCTTTTGATTGAGCCGATAAATTGTCCGCTGCTTGAAGTGAAATTGTAACGAGCAGAAATATCAATTATTCGGTCGGCTTTGATATTAAAAAGGAGTTTTGTTTGGGACTCATCGGCGAAAACATTGATGTCTTCTTTTAATTTAAAAAGTTTTTGTTTGACATATCCAATCAGATTTCCGTTTGCATCTCGGATATAAATCTGACTGGCGAGTGCCAGAAGTTTGAACGTTAATTCTATCGGATAATTCATTGAGTTCTCCTATTTGTTCAAAGTATTGATAAAAGCCGAAAGAAAAAATAAAAAGTAAATGTTAAATATTTAAAAAATTAACACACGTAATAATTTAGTAATATCGCGCACGCGAATAATTATTAACTCTCTAATAATTTTTTCAAAATTTCGCCGATTGGTTTGAGATTTTGATGAATTTGTTTAATTTGGGTAAATGTTAAAATTTCTATAACTGTTTCGATGTCTTGAAATTCTTGAGCCAAAGATTTTCGTGCGCGATTTAAATCTCTTTCCGAAGTCAGAACCAGAAACGGCTTGCTGCGTTGGCTTTGGTAAGCGCGTTTTAATTTTGCAAAAGCAGAATCGAGATTGCCTTTGCTTTGAACTTCAAAAACGTGAGAAATGCGTTGACTTTTTTCTGTCTCTCGCCAAACAACGTCGTAATATTCAAACTCCATTTCAGTGAAAAAACCTAAACTATTACCGATTTCAATTAAAAATTTTTGGATGTTGACGTGTGAAGATTGCTCGGAATCTGATTTTATTAATGTAAAACCTAAAGCTTCGGCTTCGGCTGTTTCCTTACCTCGACCCGTTATCGTCCACAAACCGTTGACTCTTTTGAGTAAATTTTTTTCGTCGAGAGATTTACCGGCTTTTTGCACGGATTTTCGCCAGTTCTTATTCATTCCACGTTTGATTTCTGCCGTTTCCGACTCATTAATCTGCGGAAAATAGTCAATTAATCGCTCGTAAAGATAACGAACATCATCACTTCCACCGGTAGCAGAGAGTTCCTGCAAAATCGGCATCTCAATTAATGAACTTACCGGCAAACTCATTTTTATACGAATCAAAAACTAAAAGATTTTTTTGTAATTGGCTAGATTTCTGGAAGCAATATCATTTTTTAACTCGTCGAGCGTTTTTGAAATTCTGCTTTCAAAATTTTTTGTCAACTTTTTAGCGTTAAAATCTATATTATTAAAATTTTCGGATTTACCGATTTTAACGAAAATTTCAGGTTTATATTCATTGAGAAATTCATAACGAATTGCTAAAGGAACGGCTACACAATCTCCAACTCGTTGGATTATTCTCGCTAAGCCATTGTAAAAATGTAACGGACGCGAATCGTTTGGAAGGATTTCGCCTTGCGGAAAAATCCAAAGCGTGCGAAACGGTTTTTCCTTTAAAAGATTGACCGCGTAATTCAAACTTTTAACGGCTTGACGAGAATTTTCTCGAACAACCGAAAACGCGCCGAGTTTGCGAAAAAGAAATAAATTTCGCAACTGCTTTTCTTCCATCATTATAAAGCTATCAACTCTCAATGCCTTTGAAATTTCAAAAGCCACCAGCCCGTCCCACCAACTTGAATGATTAGCATAAATAATGCTCGAATTTACATTAACATAATTATCTAATCCCAAAACTCGAAACGAATAAAAGCGTCGCTTGAGTAAATTTCGGTTATAAATTTGAAAAACCTTTTCAAACCACCGGCTTTTTTTAGCCTCCAACATATTTTCTATTTACGCGGCGGTTTATCCCGCAGGTTATTTCGTAAGAAATTGTTTCGATTAAACCAGCTAATTCCTCAGCAGTTACTTTAAGGTTTCTGGACTCGCCGATCAAAATTACTTCATCATTTACATTAACAGCTTGCAAATCAGTCGCATCTAAAATTGTCCAATCCATCGAGATGCGCCCGACAATAGGAACATATTGATTATTAATTATTGCCCGTCCGCGATTTGAAAGCGAACGTCTGTAACCGTCTTGATAACCGATTGGGACGGTCGCAATTACCGAATTCCTTTCGGTTGTAAAAGTTCGGCTATAACCGAGTGTTTCGCCTTTTGGAACTCGTTTAATTTGTGCTATTCGAGAGTGAAGCGAAAGCACGGCTTTTAATTCGGGTTTCGCCGCCGCTTTTGGTAAAATATCATCTCCTAAACCGTATAAAATTCCGCCCAAGCGAACTAAATTGCCGCGCGAATTTTTATGGACGACAGCACCGGGCGAATTAGCCATATCTTTAAATTTTGGACGAAACCCGTTATCTTCGAATACAGCCACAGCTTCGTCAAAACGTTTTATTTGTTTGTCTGTGAAATCGTTTTCACCCAAGTCATCCGCTGCCGCAAAATGAGTCATTATGCCTTCGATTCTCAGGTTTCCAAATTTCTTTAATTTTTCTGCAAACTCTTTTACCTCATCGAATCTGACTCCGATTCTGCCCATTCCAGTATCAATTTTAATATGAACATCGGCAAAAACTCTTTTTTCTAGAGCCGCATTATTAAATTTTTCTGCAGTTTCTAATTGATAAATAACTGGAGTTATGTTGTATTCTAAAAAAAGTTTTTCTTGCCCTTTCCAAAAGCCGCCTAAACAAAGAATCGGCATTTCTATATGATTTTCGCGCAGCTCAATGCCTTCTTCCAATAAAGCAACCGCAAACCAATCAACGCCTTCCTCGACAAGTTTTTTGGCACAACAGACTGCGCCGTGTCCATACCCATCTGCTTTAACAACTGCCATGTACGCGATTTCATTACCGATAAATTTTTTGACCGAACGAAAATTAAAGGCTAGGTTTTCAAGATTGATTTCCGCCCAAGTCGGACGCTTAATGTGTGATTGCGGCATTTTAACTTTCTATAAAATTAAGACTTTTATTGAATAACGTGCTTATCAATTGAGAAAAAACATTAATTGTCTAGTTGCCGACAGTTAAAGAAAAATCTAGAAAAGAAAAATCTAAAGCGGAATATTGCCGTGTTTCTTCGGCGGGTTTGTATCCCGCTTATTTTGCAGAAGTGAAAGTGCGCGAATAAGTTTAGGACGAGTTTGGCTCGGCTCTATAATTTCATCAATAAAACCTTTTTCCGCGGCAACATAAGGATTAGCAAATTTCTCTTCAAATTCTGAAACCATTCCTTTGCGATATTCTTCGTCGTGTTCGGCAATTTCCTTTCGGTATAAAACTCCGACTGCTCCTTCCGCGCCCATAACGGCGATTTCCGCCGTCGGATACGCAAAATTTATATCGGTGCGGATATGCTTGGAAGCCATCACGCAATACGCGCCGCCGTAAGCCTTGCGCGTAATAACCGTAATTTTCGGAACGGTCGCTTCGGCAAAAGCATAGAGGAGTTTTGCGCCGTGCCGTATAATTCCCAAATGTTCTTGATTTACGCCGGGCAGAAATCCGGGTACGTCTTCAAAAGTTATTAGCGGAATATTAAAACAGTCGCAAAAACGCACGAACCGCGCCGCTTTAACTGAAGCGTCAATATCTAAAACGCCGGCTAAAAATGCCGGTTGATTAGCGACAATACCGACTGAAAATCCTCCGAGACGCGCAAAACCGATGACGATATTCGGTGCATAATGTTCCTGAACTTCAAAAAAATAATTTTCGTCCACGACGTTGTGAATAATATCTCGAATATCATACGGTGTTGTTGATTGTTCAGGAACGACCGCATTTAAACGCTCATCAGCGCGATTTGCTGGGTCGCTCGTTGCCACAAACGGCGGATTTTCCATATTGTTAGATGGCACAAACGAAAGCAATTCGCGCGTCAGACGCAGACAATGTTCGTCTGAATCAGCGGCGAAATGCGCGACACCGCTTTTTTGATTGTGAGTCATCGCGCCGCCGAGTTCGTCTTTCGTAACTTCTTCGTGCGTCACGGTTTTAATGACATCAGGTCCAGTTATAAACATATACGAAGTGTCTTTAACCATTATGTTGAAGTCCGTAATGGCTGGTGAATAAACCGCACCACCTGCGCATGGTCCAAGAATACACGAAATTTGCGGTATAACTCCGCTTGCCAAAGTATTACGCAGAAAAATGTCTGCGTAACCGCCGAGCGAAACTACGCCTTCTTGAATTCTCGCGCCGCCCGAATCGTTCAAACCGACGAGTGGCGCGCCGGTTTTCATAGCAAAATCCATCACTTTGCAAATTTTTTGAGCGTGCGTTTCAGATAAAGAGCCGCCAAAGATTGTGAAATCCTGCGCGAAAACAAAAACTTCTCGTCCGTCAATCAAACCGTGTCCGGTAATCACTCCATCACCGAGATATTTTTGATTTTCCAAGCCAAAATCCGTTGAACGATGAACGACAAACTTATCGAATTCCTCAAATGAACCGTCGTCTAACAAAAATTCGATGCGTTCGCGGGCGGTCAATTTTCCTGAAGCACGTTGTTTTTCAAGTCGCTTCGCCCCGCCGCCCTGTTCAGCTAAAAGCGACTTTTCTCTAAGTAGTTCGAGTTTATTCATTGACTTTTGTTTGCTTTTCGGTTGCATATTGTAAGGTTCAAAATTTTTTGCTTTGTAATTTTTATAAATCAGAAATTTCTTTTTCAATTTCAGGGAAGAGTCTCTGACGAATATTTTTGAGAAACATTACAGTCTGCCGGATTTCAGCATCCGTATCTGACATAGTATTTCGTATTTCATTTAATAATTCATTTAGTTCACTTTTTTGTTTATATAAAAGTTGACGACGATTACTGCGAATTTCCTCAGCATTAGTTGAACCGGTAATAGCAATGCTGCGGTCAATATTCTCTTGTCGGAGATTATTTTCAACTGTAGCAATTCTTGTATTAGTACTGGTTAGTTTTTCGGATAAATCAATTTTCAACTTTTGCAAGGTAGCAAGACGTTGTTCGGCGCGATTCAAAAACTCGAATGCCGCCAACAATTTTTGTTGTTTGTCGGTCAGTCTCAAACCTTGATTAGAGGAAAAAGTATCAGAGAAATTTTTGAGCCTTAGGTTGAGAGCTTCGACGGATTTAGCAATTCTCGAAATTTCGACGGATATATTTTCAATCGGATTTTGTGTCTGAAGGGTTTGTTGAGTCGAAACGTTTGGTTGATTGCCTTGGGCAAAAACTTGAATTGAAAAAATAAACGCAATCGAAAAAAACAATAATGGAATGTTTTTCATAAACTTACCTCGATGTTGATTAAATTAATTCACATTAGACATTATTGGAAATAAGTAAAATCGGTTAATCTATGTAAATGTTAAAATATGCGGAGTTAAAAGAAAAGCCGAAAGAGTTTCTTGCCGCCACCGGTTTGACTGATGAAGAGTTTCAATGTCTGT
>MWVV01000591.1_pt1 | contig 13322 bp, 8 predicted proteins | sample 1047281 | NCBI WGS metagenome assembly MWVV01 (sample SAMN06349986, study PRJNA376086) | soil metagenome | isolation source: PT-2 sample Antarctic (ecotone) soil | place: Antarctica | collected 2015-01-13 | reverse complement strand
AGAAATATTTATTGCGGCGCATGTTAATCTAAATAGGTTAACGATGATCAAGCAGAAATTAAATAAGTTTGACTTATATCATTCAACAGATATAAAACAGTACTTGAAGAACATATTGTGACACCGGGCCTAATATGATTTGTCGTCCTGGAGGCTGAGGAACAAAGGCACACTGTAATGTTATAGTCATACTTAAACAAAGAGTAGTAAATCTTAAGACTTAAGAGGTAGTTCAATAGATGTCTTCCCCCTCCTTTTCCTCCCTTATTTTAATTCTCAATTCTAACCTCTGTTTTATTACTTTTGCGCCTCAAAATAAATAACGGATGATTAGTGCAAAAAATGTAACTCTTGCTTATGGCAAAAGGGTGTTGTTTGATGAGGTAAACCTAAATTTTATTAAGGGTAATTGTTATGGTGTGATTGGCGCAAACGGCGCAGGTAAATCTACTTTCCTAAAAATATTAAGCGGCGAAATCGAGCCAAATAAAGGTGCTGTCGAAATTACTCCCGGCGAACGACTCGCTATTTTAAAACAAAACCAGTTTGCTTACGAAGACCAGACAGTAATTAATACTGTAATGATGGGCCATAGCAAATTATGGGAAGTGCTGCACGAAAGAGAAGCGATTTATGCAAAGGAAGATTTTACTGAAGAAGATGGTATGCGGGCCGGTGAACTCGAAGGGGAATTTGGTGAAATGGGCGGCTACGAAGCAGAGAGCACTGCCGGTACTTTGCTCAGTAGCCTTGGTGTAAAAGAAGAATACCATAACAGTTATATGAAGGATATTCCCGGCAACTTCAAAGTACGGGTATTATTAGCGCAGGCGCTGTTTGGCGATCCTGATATTCTTTTATTAGATGAACCTACGAATGGTTTGGACATAGAAACAATCGGGTGGCTTGAAAACTTTTTAGCCGATTACCAGAATATCGTATTGGTTGTAAGCCACGACCGTCACTTTTTAGATACAGTATGTACACACGTTGCCGATGTTGACAGGGCTAAGATTAAGATTTTTACTGGTAACTATACTTTCTGGTACGAGAGCAGCCAGTTAATGGCAAGGCAGATAACCGATAAGAACAAAAAGAATGAGGAAAAGCGCAAGGATTTGCTCGAATTTATTGCGCGTTTCAGTGCGAATGCTTCAAAATCAAAACAGGCAACATCGCGGAAAAAGGCGCTTGAAAAACTTACTATCGAAGAGATACAGCCAAGTAATCGTAAGTATCCGGGAATAATTTTTCAACAACAACGCGAAGTTGGAAACCAGATTTTGAACGTGGAGAACTTAAGCAAGTCTGTGGATGGCCGTAAGCTTTTCAGCAAAGCTTCTTTTAGTATAAATAAAAATGATAAGATCGCACTAATAAGTAAAGACCCTTTGGCTGTTACCAGCTTCTTTGAAGTTATTAATAATGAAATAAAACCCGACACCGGCAAGTTTGAATGGGGAACTACCGTTACCACCGCTTACCTGCCTTTAGAAAATGATGAATTTTTTCAGAACGATCTTAACCTGATGGACTGGCTGCGCCAATATGTTCCCCCTTATGTTACAGATGTTGATGAACCGTTTTTACGAGGCTTCTTAGGCAAGATGTTATTCACGGGCGATGAGATCATGAAGAAAACTAAAGTGCTTAGCGGTGGAGAAAAAGTGCGTTGTATGATCAGCCGTATGATGTTACAAAACCCCAACGTTATTATTCTCGACCAGCCAACAAACCACCTCGACCTCGAAAGTATTCAGGCATTCAACGAAAGTTGTACAAACTTTAAGGGCATTGTGCTGCTTACCAGCCACGACCATACTTTTATGCAAACCGTTGCCAATCGTATTATTGAGCTAACGCCTGTAGGTATCATTGACAGGCTAACGACCTTTGACGAGTATATGGAAGATGAAAGAGTTAAGGGTTTGAGAGAGGATATGTATAAATAAAGTACCAGGTACGAAATACGAGGGACGAAATACAAAATACGAAATAAGAAGTTTGAAATAGGAGTACGAAATATGAAATACGAGATAGGAGCCGCTCAATTTTTGGGTGGCTTTTTAAATGCCCGAAAGCTAAGAGAGTAGAATAGTTTTAATTTCTAATCCTTGTAATCCTTACAATCGTTACAATCCCTATCTATAATCCCTGTCCTTGTTTTTTATCGAACTATTAACCCTAAACTCCGGTATTTTTATGGATTAAATCGTACGCATCACTTCCCTTGTTTGTATTTAAAAATATAGCGCTTTCATTAGCTGCAATAATTGTATGCACTGCTGCATTGTCGCAGCCCTACAAATATTCTAACCAGCGTACAAAAAAAATAGCTACAACTGTTAGTCAGCGCATCGATAGTTTCAGCATTGTACCCCGGACATTTTTTATTAAAGGATTAGATACTTCATACTATACCTTAGATGAAGTTGATGCTTTTTTAAGATGGAAGAAACCCCCTTCCCCAGATAGTGTTGAAATTATGTACAGGGTTTTGCCTTACCGTTTAAATGCTGTTGCCAAAAGGTTTACTTACGATAGTGTGATGAATAATTTTATAGCACAACCTTCTGGTTTCAACAGAAACAACCGCCAGCAAAGCGCCAACAGTTTGTTCGACTTTGGCACGATGAATTATAACGGAAGCTTTGGCCGGGCCTTAAGCTTTGGCAACAACCAGGATGTGGTGGTTAACTCGCAATTTAATTTACAGTTAAACGGATTACTGGGCGACAGTATTCAGGTTGCTGCCGCAATTACCGATAACAATATTCCTATTCAGCCGGATGGCACAACCCAACAATTGAATGAATTCGACCGTGTTTGGCTGCAGTTTAAAAAGCATGGTTGGGAAGTAAATCTCGGCGACATTGATCTTCGTCAAAACCAATCATACTTCCTTAATTTTTATAAACGGCTTCAGGGTATTTCTTATGCAAATGAATCAAAAGTTTCAAAAAACACCACTAACAAATTATTAGTTAGCGGCGCTATTGCAAAGGGCAAGTTCACCCGTTATATTTTTCAGGGACAGGAGGGAAACCAGGGGCCATACCGTTTACAGGGCGCCAATAAGGAGTTCTTTTTTATAGTGCTTGCAGGCACAGAAAGGGTTTTTATTGATGGCCAGCTTATGCAGCGCGGCGAAGACCAGGATTATGTTATAAATTACAACACAGCCGAGATCGCCTTTACCCCTCGACGCATGATTACAAAAGACAGCAGGATACAGGTAGAGTTTGAGTATGCTGACCGAAACTTTTTGAACTCTCTGTTATACGCAAGCGATGAAGTGAATATAAACAAAAAGCTTAAAATTAATGTAGCAGCATATAGTAACACCGATGCAAAAAACTCGCCTATCAATCAGACACTTGATTTTAAGCAACGACAATTTTTAAACAACATCGGCGATAGTATTCAAAATGCTTTTTACCCTGCAGCCTCGCTTGATACCTTTTCAGTTGGTCAGATTTTGTATGCTAAAAAAGATACCCTTTTCAATGGCATGAGCGACACTATTTATGTTTATTCTAAAAATAAAGACAGTGCCAAGTATAGTTTAGGATTTATCGAGGTGGGCTATAAACGGGGAAACTATGTTTCGGATTTTAACGGGGCAAATGGAAAAGTGTATCGTTGGGTTCAACCTGTTAATGGTGAGAGGCAGGGAAACTTTGAGCCTGCAACGTATCTTATCACACCAAAAAAACAACAGCTTGTTTCACTTGGGGCAACTTATGATGTTAATGAGAAGACGAGGGTTTCAACAGAAATAGCGGTAAGCAATTATGATATAAATGCTTTCTCAACAAAGAACAAAGGAGATGATAAAGGCTTTGCAGGCAGAATGATGATCAGTCGTTTAATGCAGGTAAGAAACAGCAAGGGTAAATTGAAGCAGGTAAAAGCAAGTGCTGGTTATGAGGTTGTTGAAGAAACTTTTCGTTCACTCGAAAGATTAAGATCAGTTGAATTTTACCGTGACTGGGGCTTAGAACTTCAACCCAAGATCGCCGATGAGCATTTACCGTATGCAAATATTGAGCTTACAGACTCGGCTAATAATTTACTGCGTTACCAGACTTCAGCTTATATAAGAAGCGATGCTTATAAAGGCTTCAGGCAATTGTTGGTGCAGGATCAAAAGATTAAAGGCTGGCAATTCAGAAACATTTTTAACCTCACCAATATTAACTCACAATACAACACAGGTTATTTTCTTAGGCCTACCATTGATATAAGTAAAGTATTATTCAAGCTTAGGAATTATACGATTGGCGCTTCTTATGCTTTGGAACATAATGAAATTCATGATAAAAGAACAGATTCTGTTTCCAGGTTAAGTTTTGCTTTCAACACCGTTTCCACTTATATAAAATCCGACCAGTCCAAAGAGAACCACTGGGGTATAACTTATTTTACCCGCACAGATAAATTGCCAACCGGTAAAAGTTTAGAGCAGTCAGACAGAAGTCATAATGTATCATTCAACACAGAGTTGCTTGCCAATAATCATCACCAGGTAAAGTTGAATGTAACCTACCGGCAGTTGCAGGTAATCAACAAATCTTTATCTAATCTTCAACCTGAAAATACTCTTTTGGGCCGGGCTGAATATGTGATTAACGAGTTTAAGGGATTTGTAACAGGTAACGTATTATACGAGGTTGGAGCAGGGCAGGAGCAGCGAAGGGATTTTATTTATTTTGAAGTTCCGGCAGGGCGAGGTGAATATGCCTGGAACGATTATAATAACGATGGCGTTCCGCAGATAAACGAATTTGAAATTGCTTTATTTCCAGACCAGGCAAAATTTATTCGCATATTTACCCCCACCAATCAATATGTAAAAGCTAATTACACACAGTTTAATTACAGTGTTACATTAAATCCAAGAACGTTAACTAGCAGTTTTAAAAATAAAAAATTTGGTAATTTCCTTGGCAGGTTCAATCTTCAGTCTTCGTTGCAGACAGGTAAAAAAGAACTTTCCACCGGCAACATCATGTTTAATCCTTTTAAGGGGTCCATCAACGATACTTCTCTCATAACTTTAAATAACATCTTTGCCAATACACTTTCATATAATCGCTTCAGCACAAAATGGGGCATTGATGTGAGTAATGCTATAAACAATAACAAAGCTTTGCTCACTTACGGTTTTGAGAGCAGGCAATTACAGGAATGGACTTTGAGGGGACGATGGAATTTTGCACGTGAATATACTTTCGAAATTATTCAAAAGGCCGGGAATAACTCTTTGTTTACTCCAAAATTTGCTAACCGCAATTATGATTTCACAACCGTTAATACAGAGCCCCGTTTTACCTATACAAAAGGAACCAATTACCGGCTATTAACCAGCTACCAGTTTAATAAAAAACAGAATAAGCCGGTTTTTGGAGGAGAAAGATCGGTAAGTAATTCTTTAAATGTGGAAGGAAAGTATAATGCCGTAAACAACACAAGTCTGGTCGGGAAATTTACTTTTACAAACATTACATATACGGGTACACCTAATACCACGATAAGTTATATAATGCTGGATGCGCTGCTACCAGGCAAAAACTTTTTATGGAGTATAGATCTTACCAGACGCTTAGGTAAGAACCTCGAATTGAGCTTTGAATACGAAGGAAGAAAGCCTGCAGAAACAAGAACCATACATATTGGTCGGGCTTCATTAAGAGCAATTTTATAATAGTTCTTAGAAGCTGTCTAAAATGATTTTCACGTATTTTGTAACACTTAAAAAAAGTCCCTGATCAAGCGAACAGCAACGGCACTACCATCGCTGTTGGTCGCCTCACCAACCGCCGCTGCTGGTCGCCTGACCAACTGCAACTGGTAACGTAAATTTCATTTTAAACCTCTTTGGTATTGAATAACCAACAAATGGGAATATCTGCCAATACAGAATTATAAAACTCGATATGTTATTGCAAAATTTAATTTCAAAATCACTGCCGGCCTCCCTCTCCTTTGGAGAGGGGGCGAGGATGCGGCATAAAAAAAGCAGGGAATTATTCCTGCCTTAGATAGAGATATTGGAAAATATATTAACCGAAAATTCCACCTTTTTTCAAAGACCTTTTACCCTCACCAATTTTAAATCCGTTATGATAAACTTCAATTTTATATTCACCTAACTGGTATCTTCCTTCCTGCTTCCAGTCGAAACCAACAGTTGCTCTTTTTCCCTGCTCATAAGGTACTGTTACAATATTAGTGTAGGTTTTGCTGCCTTCTTCGCGTGTATCAAATGTGCCGCTGCCGCTTGCCATTGTTACTGGACGACCATCAGGTGCAGTTACAGCTACATACAATTCTTTCGATCCGCTTGGTGCTATACGGTTTTCGTCTAAATCAAACGATATGCGCAGAAGGTCTACTCTTTTAGCTGTAGTTGTTTCTTTTTCCTTACCACGGTTTTTAAGATTTATTGATGCAATGTTCATATTGCTTGCATGCAAAGTAGAAGCAACATCTTCAACTTCGCGGCGGGCGGATTCTGTAGCACTTACATTCTCTTCCAACTGCGATTTCTCCGTTGTTAACTGTTGTTTTTCTGCATGAAGCCTTTGATTGGAAGTGGTAAGTGTTTGATTTTCGCCTCTCAATCTTTCCACTTCAGCATACACCTGGTCAATCTTCATGTTTAATTGATTGATAAGGCCTCTTGCCCTGGAAAGTTCTGCTGCTGTAGCATTTCTATTATTTGTGATTGAAGTGATCTGCCTTTTAAGCCGGTCAATTTCATCTTTTCTTTCCGCTACAGCTCCCTGAAGTTGTGAATTACTTCCTGTGGCCGAATCTAAGCGGGCTAAAGCATCATTGTATTCGGACTGGATAGCATTACGTGACGAATCTACATTACTATACTCCGATTGCAAATGTGTTATAGTTTCGTTTGATTTACTTTTGTCCCAAATAATATATCCCCACGTACCTAAAAGAGCAAGAATTAAAAGTCCGTAAATAATTTTACGGCTATCATTATTACTGCGGGGGTTTGAATACTGAGGGGTAGCAGAGGATTGAGATTCGTAAGCCATGATTATGATGGTTTTTGTTAAAAAATTAGAAGCATTAAAGTTTGAATAATATTCAATCAATATTTGACCTGTTACTTATTGATATTGAAACCGTTCCATTGGAAGCGGCAAATAATTTGTTGCGGCCTGAAGAACGGAAACTTTTTTTTGACAAAATTTCAAAAACAGTGCCAGAAATTGAAGATGAAGCAGAAGCTTACCGCAAAAGGGCAGGAATTATGGCAGAATTTGGAAAAGTTGTTTGTATTTCAACAGGATTTTTTTATGAGGATAAAGAAAAAGGCACCAGCCTTAGAATTAAAAGTATTTGTAATGTAGAAGAAGCAGCTTTACTAAAGGAGTTTTTAGATATTGCTAATAAGTTTTATAAACACAAGCGTAAGTTTTTATTTACAGGACATAATATTCGTGAGTTTGATATTCCTTTTTTATGCAGGCGCATGGTTATTCATCAAATTCCACTACCGCCTTACCTTCAGCTTTATGGCGCAAAGCCGTGGGAGATAAATATGGTGGATACTATGCAGTGGTGGAAGTTTGGTGATTATAAAAATTATACTTCACTTAATTTATTGGCTAATGTGCTTGGTATTCCATCCTCAAAAGACGATATTGACGGAAGTATGGTACAGGATGTTTATTATAAAGAGAACGATATAAAGCGTATCGTAAATTATTGTCAGAAAGATGTAGTGGTAGTAGCTCAGATTATTCAGCGCTTTAAAAATCTGCCCCTCATTGGTGCCGGCAATATTAGCATAGCTGAATAAACAGGCAATGCCTATTTGTTGGTTTCACCTTCAATTTCAAAAGATTTTTGCATAGTTCCCCTTAAACTTCGTATATCGTATTTTCATTCTTTATATTTCTTCATATTTCTTTCTTCGTATTTCGTTCTTCATATTTCGTACTTCGTATTTCGTATTTTGCACTTCTTACTTCGTATTTCGTACTTCGTATTTAATAAAAGATGGCAGAAAAAATTATCGCAGAATGGAAAAAAGGTATATATAAACCTTTGTATTGGTTAGAAGGAGAGGAGCCATATTTTATTGATAAAGTAGTGGAATATGCCGAACATAATATTTTACACGAGAGTGAAGCAAGTTTTAATCTAACAGTGTTTTATGGACGTGATGCAGATTGGACGTCTGTTATTAACGCGTGCCGGCGCTATCCCATGTTTGCTGAAAGGCAGGTTGTGCTGTTAAAAGAAGCCCAGCAAATGAAAGATATTGATAAACTGCAAGGTTATGTCATTAATCCGCTGCAATCAACCGTTTTTGTGGTAGCTTATAAAGATAAAAAGATAGACGGCCGTACCACTTTAGCACTGGCTGTAAAAAAGAATGGCGAGCTTTTCCATAGTAAAAAGATATACGAAAGCCAGTTACCTGAATGGACAAAAGATATGGTGCTTGCAAAGGGATTTGATATAACTCCGCAAGCTTTACAATTATTGATCGATCATATTGGCAACGACCTAAACCGCCTGGAAAACGAAGTTGAAAAAGTTTGGATAAATTTAGGAACAAAGAAAAAGATTGATGCAGATGATATTGAAAAGTATGTAGGAATAAGCAAAGAGTTTAATGCTTTTGAACTGCAAGCTGCTATTGCAAAAAAAGATTTAGCCAAAGCAATTCGTATCATCCAATATTTCCAGGCTAATCCTAAAGCTGCTCCTATTCAAATGATTCTGCCTGCCATTTACTCATACTTTAGTAAAATTTATTCGATTTATAGCTTGGATGATAAAACTGAGAACGGGGTAAAAGGACTTTTCAGTAATAACTTTTATGCCGCCAAAGATGGGCTTGCTGCAGCTAAAATTTATGGGCTGCAGGGCATTGAAAAAATATTATTACTGTTGCATGAGTATAACTTAAAAAGTATTGGAGTAAACGATGCAGGCACTGCAGACGCGGAGTTGCTGAAGGAAATGGTAGTGAAAATGGTAAGTTGAAAACTATTTAAAAAATACAAACAAGGTAAATAGTCGATAGGGATAATATTGCAGGTTTACACACTATTCCAAATAATTACTTCCTTGTATAAAACAGCAATCATACTTTATCTTGTTTGTTTCTTCAGCTATATATTGTTCAGCCGCATACCTGATTATTTTGAAGGAGAATTTATTGAGGGAGTAGTTACTAAAGCAGGTTTTTCATCATCACTTAATCAACCTCAATTAGTGGTAGATTATAAGGCAGGCAGCGAAACTTTTCAGTTTAAAACCAATACGTGGTTTCTTACCACTTATAAAAGCGGTCAGAAAGTTACTGTCATTTACGATCCTTCCAATCCTTCGCAGGCATGCATGTTTACATTTATTGGCTATTGGTTAAGATGGAGCGAACTTTTGTTTTCCATATTCTTTTTTATCGTGCTTTTTAAGACCGCTGTTTTTATTACAGGAAAAAATATTACCGAACCTTTAGCCCCGGAAGATCGTATTAGGAAGAGAAAATATAAAGACTAAATACATCATTTCTAAAAATATTCAGTTGGTATGATGATTAATATAAAAACAATACTTCTCTTATGCGGATCTAACCTGTTTATGACATTTGCATGGTATGGGCTTTTGAAGGTAGATAATATCCCTATTTGGAAAGCAATCCTTATTAGTTGGGCCGTTGCTTTTTTTGAGTATCTCTTGATGGTTCCTGCAAACAGGATTGGCTACGAAAGTGGTATGAATGGATTTCAATTAAAAGTTACACAGGAAGTAATTACGCTCATTATATTTTCATTTTTCGCAGTGTTTTATCTTAAAGAGCCTTTTCACTGGAAATACCTGGTAAGCTTTGCCTTTATTTTAGGAGCAGTATATTTTGCCTTTAAAATATAGGGTACTCCTTGCAATACTTATTAACGGTCTTTTTAACTCCCCTTTAGAGGCTGTAGGTGTTACTCCATACAATACTTATTAACCGCTTTTTTAACTCTCCTTTAGGGGCGGGGGTGCTACTCCTTACAATAGTTATTAACCTTTTTTAACTCCCCTTTAGGGGCTGGGGTAAAATAAAAAGGGTACTCCTTGCGGAATACCCTCATTCACCCTGCTGCATAAAAACCATCTAGTTTCAAACAAAATCATGGAAGAAAACAACAAAAAAACTCATTAATATCGTAGACCTGAACAATTGAGGATGGTTTAATTGGCCCTATTATTTTTGAAGCTTTAACGTCTTTTTAATTCTTGCTAAAATTCCGGATTTTAGGTTAGTACGTCAATATTCCTATTTTTCCTTTTTCGCCTGCGAGGTAAACTTTTCCATTTGGGCTAATCATGCAAACATTAAAGCTTTCGGGAGAGATCTTTCTCCATTCTTTTTCTCCATTTTTTGCAAAGTCAATTCCGCTTGTTCCGCAAGCAACCATTGTTTTATTTTTTATTATTCTTATACAACTTCGATAACCCGTTGGCTGTTTTTTTACAGGTGCTTTCCATTGATTGCCGTTGTTTAAAGAGAAATGAAAATTGTCTTTATCATTGGTAGGTATTTTATAATCTCCGCCAATACAGTAAAACTTTTTGTGGCCATCGGTTGCCATAGAAAAAGTACCGGCACTTTCCTTTTTTTGAACTACCGGTATATTAACCGCTTTGTTTGGTATTCTGTCCCTTCCTATCATAATTAAATTTGAAACCATACCACCTGTTACAAAGGCATATTCAAAATCAGGATGGTTTAGAAAAGAAATATTGGTTCCACTGGCCGAAAAAATTGCTTCACCATTAGCGGCAGGTGTAAGTTGGGGTGCAGGAGTTTCCAGCCAACTATTACCACCGTCATACGTTCTTATCACATAAAAAAACCTTTTGTCCGTGCCAATAGCTAACGGATCGCCAACACAAATTCCTTCTGTATCATTCTTAAAATCCATTGCATCTAAAAACATCCCTTTCACATCTTTTTCAAAAACTTTTCTCCACGTTGCGCCGCCGTCAGTGGTTTTTAAAATATATGCAGGGTTATCAACAGCCATAATTATGGCTGTGCTGCTGTCGAAAGCTTCAATGTCTCTAAAGTCTCTTTTTTCGTAACCTGAAACAATTAGCCATCGCCATGTTTTTCCTCCATCTGTTGATTTACCAATAGTTCCGTTGCTTCCGCTTACCCATATAACCGTTTTTGTTGGAACACTCATTCCCCTTAAACTTGTATTTGTACCTGCGGTTAAAATTTGTACGTTAAGTTTTTTCTGCGCATAAGAAGTTGTAAGCAAAAAAATGAATACGGAAAGCAGGAAGCGAAGTTTCATTAATGGGTGTTTGCATAAAGATAAACGAATATGCAAATCTTAAAATGCGTAAACAGTACATGAGGTTTTACACTTCTGGTATAAGAAAAAATATTGTCCGAAAGCATTGTCCACAATTAACGTTGATTTGTTTATAACAAAACTTGGGTTGAAGTATGTACAATTTAAATTTGTGAATTGGGATTGATATAGTTAACTGTTTGAACAATTCGCGGATGCATCGAAAGTAAATTGATTGAATTATTAATTGGTAAGTTGGCTTAAAATGTATAAAGAGTTCCTACACCTTATGCCTTTAACCTTCCACCTTAATTAAAAGAGTATGGCAGAAAAGAATTTATTTGATTACAATGAGGAAAGTATTAAAAGTTTGGATTGGCGTGAGCACATTCGCCTTCGCCCCGGAATGTATATTGGCAAACTGGGTGATGGCAGCAGTCCTGATGATGGCATTTATGTGTTAGTTAAAGAAGTTATTGATAACTGTATTGACGAGCACACTATGGGATATGGTAAAAATGTTGAACTTACTATAGAAGACAAATTGGTAACTATCAGGGATTATGGGCGTGGAATTCCTTTGGGCAAAGTGGTTGATGTGGTTAGTAAGATTAATACTGGCGCCAAATACGACAGCAAAGCATTTCAAAAAAGCGTGGGATTGAACGGCGTTGGTACAAAAGCAGTAAATGCTTTAAGCAGCTATTTTAAAGTAACTGCTTTTCGCGAAGGCAAACAAAAAACGGCTGAATTCGAAAAGGGTGTTTTAATAAAAGATCATAAAGAAAAACAAACCGCCGAGCCAAACGGAACATTGGTAACCTTTACGCCTGATGAGAGTGTATTTAAAAATTTTCACTATATAACAGACCATCTCGAAAACCAGATCTGGAACTATTGTTACCTGAATGCCGGGCTGGTTATAAACTATAACGGAAAAAGATATGTGAGCAAAAACGGCCTGCTCGACTTGTTGCAACGCCGTACGAACGCCGATGAAATTCGCTACCCAATCATTCATCTTAAAGGCGAAGACATTGAAGTTGCCATTACTCATAACAACGATTATGGCGAAGACCTGTATTCGTTTGTAAACGGCCAATATACCACACAGGGCGGAACGCATCAATTGGCTTTTAGAGAAGCGTTTGTAAAAGTGGTTCGCGACTTTTATAAAAAAGATTATGAAGCTGCAGACGTTCGCGGAAGTATATGTGCAGCTCTTTCAATAAGGGTACAGGAGCCGGTTTTTGAAAGCCAGACCAAAACCAAACTTGGCTCGTTAACGGTGTATGAAGGCGGCCCTACGATGCGCAACTTTATGCAGGATTTTTTATGTAAAGAACTGGACAACTATTTGCACAAAAATCCTCAAACTGCCGAAGCCTTACGCAAACGTATCGAACAAAGTGAACGCGAAAGAAAGGAACTGGCAGGAATAAAAAAGCTTGCTAACGAAAGAGCGAAGAAGGCCAACCTGCACAACAAAAAATTGCGCGATTGCAAGTTTCATTACAACGACGAAGTTGAAGGAAAGAACAAAGCAGACATAGTTGAAAAGAAAGCACAGTCGACCATTTTTATCACTGAAGGCGATAGTGCAAGCGGCTCTATTACCAAAAGCCGCAATGTAGATACACAGGCTGTTTTCAGCCTTAGGGGTAAGCCTTTAAACTGCTTTGGCCTTACCAAAAAAGTGGTATACGAGAACGAAGAGTTCAACCTGTTGCAACATGCTCTTAACATTGAAGATGGTCTTGAAGGACTGCGCTACAACAATGTTGTTTTAGCAACTGATGCTGATGTTGATGGTATGCACATTCGCCTGTTAATGCTAACGTTCTTTCTGCAATTCTTTCCCGACCTTGTGAAGAACGGTCATCTGCATATTTTAGAAACGCCTTTGTTTAGAGTAAGGGATAAAAAGGAAACTATTTATTGCTATGATGAAAACGAAAAACAGGGTGCCATTAAAAAGTTAGGTAA
>MWVV01000590.1_pt1 | contig 13350 bp, 18 predicted proteins | sample 1047281 | NCBI WGS metagenome assembly MWVV01 (sample SAMN06349986, study PRJNA376086) | soil metagenome | isolation source: PT-2 sample Antarctic (ecotone) soil | place: Antarctica | collected 2015-01-13 | reverse complement strand
ATTAACGAGCACTCCTTTCGCGTTCGATGATTGCCACGCTAGTTGCAATGGCGTCGAGTTGGCGCGTGGTGTGGTAGAGAGCGCGTTGCAGCGTCTCCGCCGTGTTGAAATCAAGGAAACGGCCTTCGGTGGCCTGGATGTCGCGCCCGATGAGGCGCAGCTGTGTGCGGACGGCTTCCAGCCGGGTTTTGAGGCTGGCCTCTGGTGGTGAGCACCTTTGTTGTGCCGGATCATCGGCTAGGATTAAACTCATGGTGTGAGTCCTTTCATTCTGTAAAGGGTGGAAGGTTGGAGGGCTAGGAGGCGTTACAGCGCTTTCCTAGCCCTTCTGCTTTAGTGCGCCTGCATCGTCTGGATCGCACCATCGACAAGCGCCGCTTTTGGCAAGTGGTAGCAGGCCATCTCACGAGCACCAGCTTTGCAATTGCAGACGCCGTAGCGCTGGCCGTCGAAGGTCTCGAAGCGCACCGTGTAGCGGTGATCCTGCGGCGTCACGACGAGGTAAGTCCGGCCGCCCAGATACTTGACCATCATCTTGATCTTCGCCGCCTTGTTGATCGCGTTCTGTAGATTCTGTGTCATTTGATTCTCTCCTCTTGAGTCATTCCCTCTGACAAGAGAAACTATACGGCAAGCGAATAGATAAGTCAATAGAATTATTCGCTTGCCGTATATTTATTTTTGGCGTATAAAGATGGGCATGAATACCGAACGCATGTTGACCACGCCGGAAGTTGCCGAGCGTTTGGGTGTAACTACACGGCGCGTCTTAGCTTTAATCCAAGCCGGGCGCTTGCCGTCGCAGCAGTACGGGCGCGATCACTTGGTTAAAGAATCAGACTTGAAGCTTGTCGAGGACAGGCCGACCGGCAGACCGCCGAAAGACCCAGCCGAAACCACAGCACAACTCAACAAAGCGTTCAGAGAGGCTAAAGAGGCTAAAGAGGCCGAAGAGGCGAGCAAGAAGAAGGCGACGAAGAAGAGAGGTAAGAAGTAATAATGCAGGGGAAAAGCTTAGAACGGTTGAGAGTAGCTATTGAGGTACTCACCGAGCATCACCCGATGACCGTCCGCCAAGTCTACTATCAGCTCGTTTCCAGACAAGTTATTAAAAACATTAAGACGATGTATCAGGCGGTTTCCATTCTGCTACGCGATGCCCGCAAAGACGGCACAATCCCGTGGGAATGGATTGAGGATCGCTTGCGTCGGCCCCGGGAGGTGAGCATGTGGTCTGACTTGTCCCACTTCGCGGAAACAGCCCGGAGGGCGTATCGGCGCGATGTGTGGGCTTCTCAGTCACAATACATCGAAGTGTGGCTAGAAAAGGATGCCCTCTCCGGCATCTTTGAGGACGTGCTCCGCCCTTATGGCGTAACGCTCAACGTCGGGCGTGGGTTTGATGGCTGGACAAGCATTAAGGACGCTACCGACCGCTACAATTACCGAGCACTCGAACAGGAGAAAGAAACCTTCATTCTCTACTTCGGCGACTTCGACCCGAGCGGCGAGGCAATGGTTCACTCTCTGCGTGAACGCATTGACTTCTTCAAGGTTGAACCCGAAATTATAAAATGCGCGCTCACTCCAGATGATATTAGGCGCTACAGCCTGCCGCCGGACTTCGCCAAAAAGACGGACTCACGAGCTGCCAAGTTCATCGCCGAGCATGGTGACATTAGCGTCGAACTCGACGCCTTACCTGCCGCCGTCTTAAGAAATAGACTAGTCACAGAAGTTGATAATCGGATGAATCTTGATGCGCTTCAGGAAGTGAAAGAGCAAGAAGAAGCAGATCGAACGCTTTTAGTTGAGATGCTGTCAGCAGCATAAGAAGGGAAGTAAGAAGTGAGTGCTCAACTAAATGCCGACGACGAACAGCCGTATCAAGCTTTCAACCTTACCATTCGCGCGGACAGCACACTTCAACCGGTCCAAGACGCTTTTGCGCTTAAGGTTACTGTGACAGCCTTTCGCGGCTCTATCCCTGTCGGCGAGGCGATCACGAACAAGATTATCGTGCCCGCATCTGTCTTTAAAGATGAAACGCAGGCGCGGGTATGGGCGGCACTTGCCTTCCGATCTTTCCGTGCGCGTGTTACTGCTGCGATTTTAGAGGAGGCATCTCTCACGTTAGGCGATGAAGCAAGTTGGGCATTGGACGATCTTAAAATTGAACAAATGGACGCGCCAGGCGTGGTGCAAAGTCATGTACGTAGCACTACGAAAAGACTACAAGAGAGATTTAATATCCAGCGTCCTGGCCGTCAATCACAGTGGGAGCGCCTTGAGCTAATGCAGGCGATGAAAGCAGCGCTCATCTCTCTTCCCAAGCAGGAGCGCACCATTGCCAACGCTGTCAGTCGCCTAAAAGAAACCCAGCCGGAGAAGGCACCGGATACCGCCGAGGCTTTGAGAAAAATAATGAAACGGCAGGGAATAGCTTGGAAAGACCTAAAAAAAGAAATGCAATCTTGAGTTTTGATCTGGCCGTTTTGATACGCAAGTGCGCACAAACTCTGGTTGCTGTTGACAGGAACGGCCAAATTATCACATAATTTGCACTATGAGCGTATGCAGTAATGAAAACAAAACGCGACGTGTCCCGCCAAGAACTTCGTCGCGTCTGTTAGTTGATAACCACAGCGTTGAGCGTGGCCAGGACAGCCCGAAGGCAATCCCTTTCCCTTCAGTATATCCTGTCACCGGTTCAACGCCAAAGACCATTTTTAGAGGTGGACTATGCGCGTTGACGTATCAGAGACTAAAGAAGCCCTTTTTCCCGAACGTAAAACAGCCAACCTTCTAGGCATTAGCCCTTCACATTTGAGATCGCTGCGACGTAGAGGCTTAGGAACCGTCCAAAAATAACTTGTCCACTTTATGTTGCAAAGAAACCAAAATGAACCTGAAATCAAGCAAAATTGTTGGAAGAACGGACAACTTATTTTTGGACAAATTCTTAGTGCCTCACTACGACTTTGACGGTCGCTACCTTTACAGCGATCAACACATTGAACAATTCAAAAGATTGCGCGAACGGCTGCCCGAAGCGGCATAAACGAAACGCCGGAAGCTCACAACTCCCGGCGCTTCTTTAATTTTCCTGCGAACCACAGGAGGAAATAACGAACGATGAAGACTATACCACACCCGCCAAACCAAGAAAACACCCCGTTTGTATGCGACGTTTGCCGTCGCACCCGTTACCGACTTGGGCGCAGGGCGCCCATCAAATGCGCTGAGGGCCGAATGGTCATCGTAGAAGTTTGCGCCACCTGCTTGTGGTCGATCCTCCGATTACAGGAGGTGGCCGCCTAATGAGCGCGAGACCTTATCACCAAGCACAAGCGGACCTAGCGGCTGATGCCTCTGATGTAGTCGCGGCGGCAATCGCCATTCTCCAAATGTTTCGGGTGCCCGAAGAGTTTGTCACATTCCTCCTAGCCGTAATCGCAATGGCAGGCGGAAAGACAGATTGGTTCGAGTGTCAGGACCGTGTTCTCGGCACGCAAGCTCTCGGGGATGACACGCACACGACCGAGGCGAAAAAGAAGTGGGTGCAGCGAAAGCGCGAGAAATGGTGCGCGTGGCAAGATTCCACCAAATTCCGTTTGGTCGAGTGCGCCCCGGGCGGAAAGCAGGGCGACGAATTCTATAACACGCGCTACCGTCCGCACATTCTTCGCTATATCCGAGAGTGCGCCGAACTCGGGCAAAACTACATTGAGGCAGGCAGGGCGCGAGACGAGGCCTTTAAAATGGCCGCATGGAAAATTATGCCGGATGCCATTAGAGCGCTCGCCAAAGCACACTCCAAAGTTGAGCGCTTCAAACGCGCCCGCCACAACCCGGACGCTAAAGCCAAATCAAAAATTAGTACCGCCGTCACATTCGCCCGCAACGCAATCGAGCTTGAACGGATGAGCGGGGGCGATCCAGTCATTTTGATTGAGCCGCTTCTGAATCTTCTTCGTACAGTTGCACCTGGTGCATTTGTCCATACAAAAACAGAAGAAGAACATGTGGACACAGGCGCCGCCGATTCCCCCCCTGTGCCCACCTCCGGCGCATCTCCCGGTATGGACATCCCCGAGCCGAGCGCGGAAGAGTTGGCGCGGCGTGTGGAAGATTGGAATTCGACAGTTGCCGCCTTTGTGGCGCGCAAAGTCGAGCGCGGAGGTGGGACACACGTTGTCCCACCTTCGGAAAAGGATGTTGATTTTAAAGAAGTTATCGACGGGCCACATGACACACTTGCGGTTGATATTTTCGAGAGTGTTGGCGCTGTTGAGCTTGAAGCGACCCTTTTGCATGACCCGTCGCCCGACCGGGAAAAGAATCGCGGGTATGAAATTCTCGGCATTACTGAATTCCGCGCGAAGCTTCCCCGCTATCTTGAGAAAAACCGCAACGAACAATTCCACAACGGGCAATTAGAGCGGGCCTATTCGCTGGCTGTCCGTCCGTCCGGCGAGCGGCATTTTTGGCAGATAGACGACGCCGATGCGCATACTGCCCGACCCTTGAAGGACGTTGCTTTCCTGATTATCGAAACAAGCCCCGGCAATTACCAAATATGGCTCGCCCTCTCCGATGAAGTGGACCTGTCCGATAAAAAACAGAAAGAGTGGTGGAAAGAGCAGTGGAAGCGATTAATCCGCAAAGTGGGCGGCAACGGTGGTTCATGGGGTGCGCTTCGCTGGCCCGGTACATTCAATAACAAGCCCGAGCGCGAGCGCGATGGTGTGCGCCCCGTAGTGCGGATCGTGCGCGCCAATCGGGGGAGAGTAACGACGCTGGCTGAGCTTGAAGATTTGGGCTTGCTTGCGCCTGAGATCGAGAAACCAAAAAAGGTTGTCGATATTCGCCCGCGAAACAATACCCCTACGCAATGGCCGTCATGGGAGCGCGAGCTTTCCAAGTCCGCGTTGATAACGAGCGGCGACCGCAAAGGCTTGCCCGATAGAAGCGACGCTGATTTTAGATGGTGTCTCCGCGCGCTTCAGTGGGGATGGTCTGAGGGTGAAGTAATGGCCGAGCTTCGGCGTGTCTCACCTAAAGCCGCCGCCGCAACCGACCATTACATCAGGGTGACGGTTGAAAAAGCAGCGAATTATGTAACGGCTGCGTGAGGTGAAAAAGATGAGCACACGAAAGCCAACCTTCGAGATCAACAATTTCTATGAATCAATTCTTTTGATGAGGGCGAAAGACCCGAAGACGTTTGCTTCACTCTCGCCGGCGACGAAAGCGGCGCTCTTCGCCTATGAACGCGCCAAGCGCCAAGCGGCGGTAGACCGTGAGGCAGCAGCATAAAGGAGGAATTAAAATGAACGATCCGATCACGTTATGGCGAGAACGACGCGCCAAACAACGCGCAGCCGCGACGGAGAGAGCGCGCGAATATAACGCCGAGCGTGCAAAAGAGAATGCGCGAGCGGCCTACGTCGCCGCGGGCGGCGACGTTGAACATTTCGATTATGAATGGCCGACTCTACAAAGGCGCATTTTGGCCGACAAGGCCGTTGAAGGAACAAAGCAATCATGAAGAAATCAAACCTACAAACAAGTGACGAAATTCCACTCGGCGAAGAGATCGCCACAGCGCAACGTGTGCTAACCGCGCTTGTCGCCGAAAAGCAAGACCTGCCAGCCAGCATTGCGAGGGCCAGCGCTGACCTTGACTCAAGTGAGGCGATTAAGCTGCAACGGCGCAGCGATGAAATCGACCTCCACCTGAACGCTGCGCGCGGTCGCTTAGAGCGCTTGAAAATTCGCGAGGATGAAGAACTTCTTAGAGAGGCTGAAGCGGAAGAGCTTCGCGTTGGTGAACTAATTGAGCCAGCAAAGAAGCGACTTGACGAAGCTCAAGCTGCGTTCAATCAAGCTTGGCGAGATTTCGAACAGGCGCGCGTCGTTGCATTGAATCTTCGCTCCTCAATTTCCGAGCGCAAGCGGCGTGTTCAAGGATTGGCACGTGAAGCATCGCCGTCCCTCGCGCCCATCGTCCGGTCCGGCTGGCAGGGGCCACCGCAGCGGGCCGCATAGGCTTGAGAGGCCGCTCTCCTGTGCGGCCTTCTTGGGGCACCGCCTCGGCTCATTCCAAAGGGTTTCTCCTAGCCCACCAGCCAGGAGTGAGCCGAGTTCGGTGCTTTTTAACAGTGTAATCGCATGAACCTAGCACTCAGTTACTATTTAGGGTTAGACCTCGGCCAGAAGCGAGACTTTTCGGCGCTGGTCATCTTAGAGCGCCGCGGTGAAGGAAAGACCGCGCTCTTTCATGCCCGGCACATCCAACGCTATGCGCTGGGAACATCTTATCCGGCGATTGTGCTCGACGTGGCCGACAAGCTCACGCGCTTGCCAGCATCCAACAATCTGCCAACGTTGGCGCTCGACGAAACCGGCGTGGGCGTCGCAGTCACGGATTTATTTAGAGCAGCCAAGTTGAAAGCGAGGCTTAAGCCAATTTGCATTACCGGCGGCGACCGCGTAACCAGAGAGGGCGATACGTGGCGCGTTCCGAAAAGAGAATTGGTGAGTGTGACGCAAGTCGCTCTGCAAACCGACAGGCTGAAGATTGCGGCGGCGCTGCCAGAGGCCGCAACACTGGTGCGCGAATTGGAAAGCTTTCAAGTGAAGATTACCGATGCGGCTCATGACGTTTACGGAAGCTGGCGCGAAGGACAGCACGATGATTTAGTCTTAGCCGTCGCGATGGCTCTGTGGGAAGGAACACGAATTAACGCTAAACTTATTACATGGTCATGAAAAACCCTCAGAAACAAGCGGGTAACAGGCGGCAGAATGGTACGTTCTCGCCGGGCAATAAGGTTGGACAGCGCTTCGCACCGGGCGAATCGGGCAACCCTGCCGGGCGCCCGCGCCTTGACTCCCTCACCGAAGCGCTGCGTGAGCAATTAGCCGAAGCGGCCAACCCCGAAGACTCGCGCACGGTGGCCGAGCACTTGGCGAGAGCACTTATCAAACAGGGCATGAAAGGCAACGTCGCCGCGCTTTCCCTGATCGGTGATCGCTGCGAAGGCAAGCCCAAACAATCACTTGATGTTGACTTGAGCGTGCGCGATTGGCGCGAGATGGCCCGCTCACATGGATTGAGTCTTGATGATGTTAAGCGCGAAGCAGAGTTACTCCTCCGAGAACCCGCTGATGATCTCGGCGGTTCGGAGAGCGATAGAGCGGCGTAAGATTCTTGAGTCAAAAGACGCTGTAGCCTTCGCTCGCCGATGCGGTCTCGCGCCCGATCTGTGGCAAGCGCAAGTGCTCGACTCCGACGCTCGGCAGATGATTCTGCTCTGCTCACGGCAATCGGGTAAGTCGTCGGTCACGTCAATTTTGAGTCTCCATACGGCAATCTATAACGCGCCGGCGTTGATACTTCTGCTCTCGCCATCACTCCGCCAGTCTCAAGAGTTATTCGCCAAAATCAAGAGCGCATACGATGCCCTGACAGACGCGCCGCGCGCGGTGCAAGAAACGGCGCTCACCTTGCGCTTCGATAATGGTAGCCGAATTGTTGCGTTGCCGGGTGCTAATGATGCGACGATCCGCGGCTACAGCGGCGCCGGCCTACTTGTCATAGATGAAGCCTCGCGCGTGCCCGACGATTTGTATCAGGCCGTGCGGCCAATGATTGCGGTTTCGGGCGGGCGCCTCGCACTCCTTTCGACGCCGTTTGGCAAGCGCGGCTTCTTTCATCACGAATGGACGGAAGGCGGCGCGGATTGGCACCGCGCGCTAGTTACCGCTTACCAGTGCCCGCGCATGTCAAAGGAATGGCTTGATGCCGAACGCCAGCGCATCGGCGACTGGTGGTTTCGCCAAGAATACGCGTGTGAGTTTATAGAGACGGTGGATTCTGTTTTCAGTTACGACGATATCAGGCGCGCGCTTGATTCGCAGGTAAAACCTTTGTTCGCGTGACCACCACAGCTTGCGCTTCACGAGAACATGCAAAGGCGCCCCATCTATGCATCGTTTTTTGCATAATTACTTGGGGCGCCTTCCACTACCTCTTGCGCTTTGAGGGATGAATTCTTAAAAGCAATTTGCAGTACCGGCATTACCTCAATTGCTGCGTGCGGATAGCGACAGCTTCTAGCTGCTACCAGAGCCTTAACCGGAGGCGCCACAAGTAGAGGTAGACGCGGAGCTTGCCGAAGGCGTAGGTGGGAGCAATCTTAATCATCGGGCGATGCTAACGTTCGGACGTATGATTAATCAAGGTTTTTCAATCTGAGAGTTCTTTCTATCTCTTTCAAGCTTTCGTTTGAGACTCTCTCTCATCCGGCGATTGTCTTCGGCTTCCCACTCCCGCGCCTCCTGTTCCATGCGCTTCATAAAGGCTTTGATGTGCGCTCGCATTTCCTCTTTCGTCATCTCTTTGTAATTCGCTGTCATAACTTCTTCACGTAAGCATCCAAATCATCGCGCTTTACTCGCCACCCCCTGCCGATAATCCGCGCCCTCAGTTTCTTCTCTTCGATGGCCTGCCGCAAGTGATTGCGCGAGAGGTTGGTGAGCGCTGAAGCTTCGGCAAGCGTCAGGATTATTTTTGCCGCGATGTCGGAGACTGAAGGCGCGCGGGCACTTCTGTTCTGTTCGCGCTGCTCGGACGCATCTACCGCCGCGGCGACACTCTTCTCTACTATCAGGGAGAGCCACTGTTCCGCGCCCGATATTTCGCCAAATCTCGCCAATGAGTTTCCGCCAGTGGACGGATTAGGCGGAATCTCTCGTTCGACGGCAGGGCGGTGCGCAAGCCTGCCCTCTAATTCCGCCTTGAAGCGGCGCAACTCGTCTTCATCATAAACGGGCGTCGGCTTCGTCTTGCCCTTCACATAGGTGACGTTGATCTTGTTCTGTTGGCTGTAGCGCTCAAGGGCGCGCACGCTTACGCCGAGATAGGCAGCGGCATCAACTTTATTCATGCTGCAGGCTTATATCACAATTGCCGCCAGAATCCGCCAGGTGTGGCGAGAATTGGCGACATTTCGTTATCTGACGTTTGATTTTGCCCTGTGTCGATTTGCCTATGCTGTGAGGCGGGCGGGAGGCTAAAACGAGCGCTGGCGGGCAATACACTTCACGGCGGGCCATCTGTGATGATAGATTGCGCGAGGGTGGAGAGTCATGAAAAGCATTAGGTTGCCGTGAGCGGGATTAATAATTTAATGACTCCGATGAAAGTCTAATTCAAAGTTAGATGGCTCGCCAGAAGTGAACGGATGTGATATGTACACCGAACGTTCTACATATTTTGCGACCAGATGAGGGACGAGATATGACTGACCCCATTCAACCTGCGCCGCCCCCGGATGTCATCCTGCTGCAGATGCTCTTTGGAGCGCAGATGCAAAGGAGCGTTTGCCTCGCCGCGAGACTCGGCATCCCCGATCTGCTCGCCGAGAAGGCGCAGACCGCCGAAGAACTTGCCGCCGAGACCGGCACGCACGCACCGTCCTTGTACCGTCTGCTCCGCACGCTGGCGAGCATCGGTGTCTTCACGGAGGACGTAGTGAAGAGGTTCGAGTTGACGCCGATTTCCGCGCTGCTGCGTGGCGACGTTCCCAACTCGGTGCGCGACTTCGCGGTGATGATGGGCGAGGACTGGATTTGGCAGGCTTGGGGCGAGTTGCCGTACAGCGTCGAGACCGGCGGGGTCGCGCACGAAAAGGCGCAGGGCATGGGTTCTTTCGAGTTCTTCCAGAAAAACGCCGAAGCCGGAAAAGTCTTTAACGCGGCGATGACGAACTTCACGCGCGCCATCATCCCGGCGTTCGTAGAGGCTTACGACTTCTCCGGCGTCAACAGACTCGTTGACGTTGCGGGCGGTCACGGGCTGTTGCTGGCGGGTGTCTTGAAGGCGAACCCGCACCTGCAAGGTGTTTTATTCGACCTCCCCTTTGTCATAGAGGGCGCAAGGGGGCTGCTCGACGAGGAAGGCCTCAGCGACCGCGTCGAGCTCGTATCGGGTAACTTTTTCGAGTCAGTCCCGGCGGGCGCGGACGCCTACGTGATGAAGCACATCGTCCACGACTGGGACGACGAGAGCAGCATCAAAATCTTGAAGAACATCCGCTCTGCCATGAGCGAGAACGGCAAAGTTCTAATCGTCGAGATGGTTGTCCCCGAAGGCAACGAGCCACACCCGTCTAAAGCTCTTGACATCACAATGCTTGTGATGGAGGGCGGCAAAGAACGCACGAAAGGTGAGTACGGGAATCTTCTGGAGGCGTCAGGCTTTAGACTGACGAGGGTGATTCCAACGAAGTCACCCTATAGTGTGATTGAAGGCGAACGCGCCTAGCCGGAGAAAGGCTGGGCTTCAAGTAATGCCGCCATCTAACAACGGCATCAACCGTACGCGCAAGGGGCGCCTCTGTTATCATCGCAGGCCACAGCACGCCGGTTATGCCGAGCGTTAGGCTGATTTACGCTGAACGGAAGAACTGAAGGAGGATATATTTATGGCGGCAGCAGGGGGAGCGGCGGCAGCAGCCGCAATCGCTCAGGCTATCAAGGCTAGCGGCGTGGTGGTGCGAGTTACCCCTGCCGACTTCCACACTATCCTCCGTAAGATTGAGAGGCCACTAGTGGTGTACGCCGAAGGTGGGTTCTTCTCCACCAATTACCAATATCTAGTCAGCTACAAAGGGCTTGCGTTTTTCACCCGATCCTCTGAGCCAATCTTGTTGCCGAGTGAGATCGAAACAATAGTTGCGAGGAAGATTTGGGCGCCAGGGTAACCGGCACACACGTCAGCCTAACAGAGGCATGAACCTGACCCGCTTATGCCAAGCGTTAAGACTGCTTGCCGTATGAATCCCCTTCTCTTCGTTTCTTCTACGTTATTTTTCCGCATTTTAAAATCAGGTTTTCTCAGGCAGACAAAAGACTTGCGATTTGATTTCCGTTGATTAATCAAAAGAAAAGGCGAGCCGGTTAAAACTCGCCCCAAGTGTTCAATTTGTGCACCGCCCTACACTGACTTTTTGCCCTCCTTCTCTTTACGCTCGAAATTGGCCAAGGCGTACTCGATGTGCTCCGGCGAGTCATGGTCTATCGCGTCGTTCAGACTGTTGACGGCCTCTCCGACCACGTTGAAAAGGTCGGTCGGCACGCTCGGATGCCTAAGAATTTTGGAGAGCAGGTCAGCAAGCTCTGCCCCGTCAGACTTGCGTAAAGAGAAGTTGTCGCCGGTCATGGCGAACAGATCGGCCATTGCCCGAAGAGAGTAACCTTCCTCCTCCTCCCAAATGGTCACGCCCGCAAGTTCAGCCGCCCGGTCAAGCGCCGCCTCAATAGCGAGCTTGAGAAAGCCGGGCACCTCTTCAACCACGAAGAGGTCAATGATGGACTGCGCCGCAAAATCAAGCTTGGCTTGCTCGCCGATGAGGTCAAGGATAGTTTCGCCGGCCTCGGCGCGGCGCACGCACTCGGTGAGGTCCGCGGCTTTGCTCGTAAGGGCATTGTAGACGGCCTCCCTGGTGGACTCGTCGTAGATACGCTCGTCGGCGATGATCGCCGCGGCGCGCTGCTTGATTGTTTTCTTAGCCATTAACTGTTGAGTTCCATGACATCGTGTACACAAAAGTCCCACAACATCGTGGACACTTTAATTGAGTAGAAGTCCCACGACATCGTGGACACTTCTTCTTCTATCTCTGTAAATACTGGTTTTTATCTCCTTCATGACGGCTTTTACTAAGCCATGATGAACGAGATAAATTCTGACGAAATTGCGCTTCGCCGCAAGACTTGTAAGCTCTTTGACAAAGGTTTTCGGGTCACTCAAATCCTCAAACTCATTCCCCGCTCGCGCTCCTGGCTTTATAAATGGAAGCAGCGGTTTGCTGAACAAGGATTCGCGGCGCTTGATGGTCTGGACACCTCTCCACACCACTTGCCGCACGAGTACCCACATCATGTGGTCGCGCTGGTGCGGCGCATCCGCCTCCGTTTGCAACGTGCTAGTGTCGGGTTGGTCGGCGCACGCTCCATCCGGCGCGAGCTGAAACGGCGCCATGCGCTCAAACGAGTGCCCGGCCTCACCTCGATCAATCGGTGGTTGAAAGAGGCTGGACTGCTCGACACTGCTGTGGCGGAGCCGGAGAAGATTTACTATCCGGCTCCGCAGTTGAGCCTCGACTTGGTCTTTCACGCCTGTGACTGGACGCAACGGTATCTCGAGGGTGGCGAGAAAGTCTTTGCTTTTCACACTGTCGATTTGCAAACCTACGCCTTGTGGCAGACGGTCGGGCGCGACATTCAGGCCACCGTGCGCTCCCACGCGCTCTCGGTATGGCAAGAGTTGGGCCTGCCCGATTTCCTGCAACTGGACAACGATGCAGCCTTCACCGGCTTGGGCAGAAAGAGCCGTGTTTTTGGCTCTTTCGTGCGACTGTGTTTGTACTTCGGCATTGAATTGATCTTCATTCCGCCCGCCGAAGCCAAACGCAACTCGGTCGTCGAGGGTATCAACCATCTGTGGTCGCATGGCTTTTGGGAGAAGAACGACTTCACTTCGTGGCGAGACTTCTCGCGCAAGCGGAGGAAGTTCCTGACCTGGTATGCCGATTATGAGCCGCCCAAGTTGGGCGGCGAGAGTGTCAGGCAAGCCAGTGCTGTGGCCCGACGGCGAAAGTTGAAGCGGCGCGAAGTAGTGGCCTTGCCTGATGAGTTGCCGCTCTTTGCAGGACGGATCCATTTCATCCGCCAAGTCAGTGCCAAGGGAGAGATCGAGCTTCTGAAAGAGCGCTGGAAGGTAAGCAAACGGCTGGCACACAAGTATGTGTGGGCGACGCTCTCGACCAACGGGCAGCGTCTGGAAATTTATCATCGGCCGAGTGCGCGGGCACAGCCGCGATTGATCAAACAGTATGCCTATGAGATGGGTGAGCGAGTCTCGCCGCTGCGGGCGTGTTATCGGCGCAGCCACAGAAGGATCAGTGTGTTGAAGTTGATTTGAGAACATGACGACAGTATTAGCCGACATCCAAGCTGTGGCAGAGCACGGCCAAAATTGATGGCTTTGTGGGCGACCCGAAGTTCGAAGGGCGAGAGCGCGAAAGAGCCTGTGAAATGGGCTTTTTGTTGCTCTGCGCTCAAGAGCGAAAACCAAATATGGTAAAAATGTCCACGATGTCGTGGGACATGCTCCAATTAAGAATTTGTCCACGATGTCGTGGTACTCGACAATTAACGAGCACTCCTTTCGCGTTCGATGATTGCCACGCTAGTTGCAATGGCGTCGAGTTGGCGCGTGGTGTGGTAGAGAGCGCGTTGCAGCGTCTCCGCCGTGTTGAAATCAAGGAAACGGCCTTC
>MWVV01000588.1_pt1 | contig 13366 bp, 11 predicted proteins | sample 1047281 | NCBI WGS metagenome assembly MWVV01 (sample SAMN06349986, study PRJNA376086) | soil metagenome | isolation source: PT-2 sample Antarctic (ecotone) soil | place: Antarctica | collected 2015-01-13 | reverse complement strand
CGACAACAATCAGCGCACCGACGATGCCGAGAACGAAACCCAAGACTCGCCCATTCAACCGCTGCACGGCTTGACTGATAATTTGCTCTTCAGAATTAGACGATCTATTTTCAGACATATTAATTTGCCGTCCGTAAAGGGCGGATTCCGTGTTATTTTGTGTTCCCATTATTTTTCAAATCATCCTTTTGAAAATTTCTGCGGACATAGACGTTCTTACCTCATTCGCATCGTTCGATTTTTTATTATACTCAATACCCGCGCGCAGGTCATCAGTCTTAGCCAGAATTTCCGCGCGTATTATCAACCAGCGCCGGCATGTGAAAAAAAGGTCGCGCGTCCGGCGGAATTCCGTCCAGTAAAATCAAAGCGAGAAGATAACTAACGGCGCCCGCGACGATTTGCCAGATCAGCCCGATATTCGCACCGAGTAAAATTAAAACCGCGCCCATTACCAACGAAGCCAGAAGCGGTCGCCAGATCGGACGAAGGCTGAACCGAGCGCCGATTCGATTGACAACTATTAATCCTAGTATAAGCGTCAAGCCTTCCGCCAGTGCCGTAACGAATGCCGCACCGACGATGCCGTAACGCGGAACGACTAATATATTTAATCCGATATTAAAGGCGGCGGCGGCGGCGAAAATTGTCATCTCGGTTTTCAAACGGTTGACAGCCAGAAAAATGTTGTGGATTGCCCCGTATAAGAAAACCAATCCGATACTGAGTATCAAATATTGGAAAGCCGCGCTTCCTTCCGTATAACCGCCCCCGAAAACCGCTTCGAGAAGCGGCGCGGCGACAATTATTCCGCCGACGACCAGCGGCGCAGCGACGGCAGCAGCGAAATTAAGCGAGCGTTCCGCCACAATTCCGACTTCCGGCAATGCCGAAGCCGGGTGCGCCGCCCGAATAATAATCGGCAAATAAGAAGTGTGAATCGCTACTGCCAGAGCCACCAGCAAAAAACAAATTCGGTAAGGCGCGGTGTATAAACCGACTGCTTGCTCACCGAGCAGAAAGCCAATCAGCACGACGTCAAAGGTATACATTACCGTTCTCAGCAGCCGCGAGATTGCCCAATAACCCGAACTCCGCAAAATTCGGAAGCCCTCGCGCAAATCGAGCTTGATTTTATTCAGGTAAAAAAGAGGCAGCGCGAGCATCAGCGCGGCGCAAAGCTCGCCAAAAAATTGGGCGAGCGGCACGAACGCGACATCGCTCGACTCGTTCACTGATAAAAATATCGCGCCGGCATATAAAACCTGACCGATAATCAGAGACAGAGCGACCGGGCGATTGCGCTCAAGCCCCTTATAAACCCAAGAAGTATCAAGCGCCAGCGGGAAAAACAAAAGCCCCATCGAAAGCAAAACCAATTTCACCGTCGGCGGCTTGTCCAAAAACCAAGCCGTAGCGGCGATAGCAATCAGCGCGACGAACGCCAATATAATTTTGACGGCGACGACATTTGCGCCAATCGAAGCGGCGTCACGCGGGCGCCGGGCGACCTCGCGCGAACCGATGTCACTAAACCCAGCCGTTACCGCGAGCGATAAATATCCGAACAGCGCCGCTGCAAAACCGATGATTCCAAATTGTTCCGGTCCGAGCAGGCGGGCGGCATACGTTACACCGAAAAAGGCGATGAGGCGGGCGGTAATTTCGCCGCTTCCCAGAGAAAGAATATTTCCGCCGAGTTTTCGCGCGCCGGAGGATTTACCAGAGGCTTCCGATTCGTCTGCCTGCTCCTTTTGTTCCTGATCCGTTGTTTTATTGGCAGACGATTCTTGAGTTTTGTCGCTAATTTGAATACTCATTCGCCAATTCGCCTCGCGCCAGTTGTTCGCTGAGCTGCTTAATATCGGCATCAACTAAAATCCGCACTAATTCGGAAAACTTCGTTTTAGCTTCCCAGCCCAACTCAGTTTTAGCCTTTGTAGTATCTCCTGACAGCAAATCAACTTCGGCAGGACGATAATAAATCGGATCGGTTTCGACATATTCACGCCAATCAAGCCCGGCGTGTTCAAATGCGGCGACGACGAATTCTTCGACGCTGTGCGATTCGCCCGTCGCAATCACATAATCGTCGGGCTTATCCCGCTGGACCATCAGCCACATTGCTTCGACGTATTCGGGCGTATAGCCCCAATCGCGGCGGGCTTCGAGATTGCCGAGATAAAGTTTGTCCTGCAAACCGCGTTTGATGCGGGCGACGGCGCGGGTGACTTTGCGCGTGACGAAATTTTCACCGCGGCGCGGCGACTCGTGGTTAAATAAAATACCGTTGCAGACAAACATTCCATAACTCTCCCGGTAATTTACCGCCGCATGATATGCAAAGACTTTTGCACAAGCGTATGGACTGCGCGGATGAAACGGCGATTCCTCATTTTGAGGCGGCGGTGTGCTCCCGAACATCTCGCTGCTCGACGCTTGGTAAATTCGCGTGTTGATTCCGCTTTCGCGTACGGCTTCGAGAATGCGTATTGTTCCCAAGCCCGTCACGTCGCACGTATATTCCGGTATCTCGAAACTGACGTGAACGTGACTTTGCGCGCCGAGATGGTAAATCTCGTCGGGCTTTAGAAGATACAAAAGTTTTATAAGACTGGTCGAATCGCTCAAGTCGGCATACTGCAAAATCAAACGGGCATCTTTTTCGTGACGGAAATCGCTGATTAAATGATCAATCCGCGACGTATTAAAACTGCTTGAACGGCGACGAATCCCGTGGACTTCGTATCCTTTGCCGAGTAACAGTTCGGCTAAATAAGAACCGTCTTGTCCGGTAATTCCTGTAATGAGTGCGCGTTTTGTCATATTTATTATATTTGGTTCAAAAGGTATTTGATAAAATTTTCAGCTCCGAATTAATGCGGAACAATTTGAAAAAAGATTTCCCGTGTATTTTTTTTCTTAAAAATAATTGTCGAATTTAAAAAGTTTCCTAAACCAAACTTTGCCGCACAAATTTTTTAGCTTTGCAATTGACTGCCTCTCACTAAAGGCTACCTTTGTTGTGCTGCTTTCGACTCCGCCGATTTGTTTTTGAGCCGCAGGAACGGCTGTTCGATGAAATAGTATGATAAGCTGGCGACCGCAAAAGTCATTCCAACTTGGATAACAAAAGTTAAAGCTGGATGCAGATTAATAGCACCAATTTGGCGAAATATTGGATAGTGCCATATATAGATTCCGTAGGAGATACGACCTATCCAAACGAGAAATTGCAGTTCTAAAAAATCGGAGATAACCCTCACAGGCGTGCTAATTAGATTAATGATAATAACGGCTAACCCCATAGCAACTATTGTTGTTGCTCCTGTGTTCATAAAAGGATGATCTTCCGGTATGGTTAATCCCAAATAGATAATTGATACTACTGAAACAACGGCGGCAATCTTGGAGATGAGAATTGCCCGGTCGGTTTTTGGGAGAACATTCCATGATGCGAGAATGCCAATTAGACAGCCGATTAGTAGTTCATCCACCCTTGCGTCAAAGCCATAATATACCCGTCGAATAGAATGTCCGTTCTCCCAAAGCATTACGGTGTGAACCACAGAAGCTGTTATCACGAACAGCAGAAAAATTACCGTCCAGAGGCGTTTTAACTTTAGCCAGAGCAAAACACTGAGAACAAGAGGAAAAAGCATATAAAACTGCTCTTCAACTGACAGCGACCAGGTATGCGCCAGCGGTCCAAGGTCTGCGTGGCTAAAGGCACTGATCCAATTTGTGACATAAAAGAGCGTGGCGGCGACACTCATATATATAGCAATTGCCTCGTCCTTTGATTTGATTAATCCATATAAACAACACACGAAGAGAAGCGCAAAGAGCGCAGGCAAAAGTCGCAATGCCCTTCGATAATAGAATTGTTTAAGGCTAATACTTCCAGTGCGATTCCATTCCTGCATTAGCAATGCAGTGATTAGAAAACCGCTTAAGACGAAAAATACACTCATCCCAAGTACACCACCCGGGATTAAAGTCAGACCGGAATGGCACACCATCACAACTAATATAGACAAAGCGCGAATTCCGTCTAATGACGGACGATAGCCGAGGCGAAACTCGCCGTCTTTCGCAATGCTCCGGCTCTGCTCGTCTTTTACGTTTCTGATTTCCGTTAGGTCAATCGATGGCAAAGCCGATGAAGTCGTTTGATTGTCGCAAGATGCCATATTCTCTCCTCTCTTGATTAAGGGTGTAATGCTCCTTTCTTGGTTTATCAAAGACGAAACAAAACGGAAAGGCTTGATTCAATAATTTGAGCGGTGCGAAAATTAGAGCGGTTAAAATCAATCCTCCATCTGAATCTCCGGAGCTGCAAAATCAGCGACAGACGCAGACATTTGCACAGCTTCCGTCAAAACCGCCAGCACATCTGCCGCGCATTTTTGCCATGAAAACCGTTTCGAGTAGATAAGCCCTGTTTCAGTCAGCTCACGGCGCAAAGCGGCATCCTCCGCCATTCTCGACATTGCTTCGGCTAGTTCTTCTATTTCGAGTTTTGAAATAAACAGCGCGGCATCACCCATAGTTTCGCGCATTCCGGGAGTGTCAATACAAATAACGGGTAAGCCGGCGGCTTGCGCTTCCATCACCGGCAGACAAATCGTTTCGTAAACCGAAGGAGAGATAAACGCTTCCGCCGCGTTGTATATTAGGTTTAATTCTTCATCGGAAACAAAACCGGGAGTTAGCACGTCGTCTTTAATACCGAGTTTTTCAATTATTCCGGCGATGTCTATGTTATGAATATTTAGTCCGACCATCAGCAATTTGTGCGGTTGCCCTGTGCGGCGTTTGAATTCGGCAAAGGCTTCGAGCAGACACGGGAAATTTCGCCGCCCGGACATTTTGCCGACGGTTAAAAAGAAAGGCGCTGACGTGCCGACGCGCTGTTGGCGGACGGCGTTGATTTGCGATTCGTCGCGGACGGGCTTAAAAAATTCAGCCGGAGCCATATATGCCACGCGAATTCGTGACAGTGGAATCCCGCAGCAGCGCGCGATGTCTCTCTTCGAATCTTCCGAACCGACAATGACCAGCGTGGCGTGACGACCGCTCCACGCATAGAGACGTTTGTAGAAAAGTGAAACCGATTTCGGAAAAAGTTCAGGGTATAGAAATTGTGACGCTTCGTGCATTGAGACGACGGTTTTTCCGCGCGCTGCGAGCGGTCTGGAAAACGACGGGTGAAAAACTACGTCGTCATCCGCGACAGGCGCAAGGCGTAGATTCTCCCAAACCAACATTTTCGTATACGGCGACAAAACGCGCTCGCGGACGTTTGCCGGAAGCGGAATCTCGCTGCGGTCAATCGCCTTCGGTGTGTAGAAATTGATTTCATCAAACCGCCCGCCCGTCATTTCGGGAGTCCAATGTTTGACGATATTCAAAAGATAGCGTCCCACGCCCGTGCGCTGACCGTGGATGCGCCACCCGTTAATTCCCAGCTTCATAGCCTTTTTCTCTCCATGATTTCATTAGTTCAAACGTGCGTCTGACGCCTTCTTCAGTCGAATAGCGGGGACTCCAATCAATCAAACGATCCATCGTCGTCGTATCGCAGCGAAACTTCATCGGACCCAACACGGGTTGGTCAAGGTTGGTAATCGGGCAACCGCTAATTTCCTGTAGTGTGTTCACAATTTCACCGACGGCGGTTTGCGTTCCGGTGCCGAGATTCAAAATTCCCGTGTAATCGGTTTCGAGAAGTTTGACAACGGCGTGCGCCGCATCTTCGACGTAGATAAAATCGCGTTCGGGTTCGGTGCTGACGACTTTGCCTTCGCCGTGGTCGAGCAATTGCCTAACGAGCAAATGAATTAAATCAAAACGGCTCAAGTGCGTTGGACCGAACATATTTGACAGACGCACGGTGATAATCGGCAGCCATCGCCCGTAAAATTTGCACGCTTCTTCGGCTAAATGCTTACTTAAAACATACCGATTTTTGTATGGATTGATCGGAGCGTTTTCCGAAACGGGAAGCGTCAGTTTTTCCTCATCGTAAAGCACAATCGTCGAGAAGTGAATGAATTTCCGTATCGGACGAGACTTGAGTTGCTCAAGTGTTTGAACAAGCGGAGTAAGATGATAATCGAAAGGCGTTTGTTCGCCGCTCGAAATATGCTCTTTCTCCATATTAATACGGTCACTGTTCCCGATGATAAAAATTACGTTATCAAAAGATAAATCGCGTAACGCATCTAAATTCGCCAGCGTCTCAACTTGAATGTGCCGATTGCGTGTTTTGGGCGCAGTTCGCCCGACAGAAATAACTTCCGGGTAATTTTCGAGAATATGATGACCGAGAAAACCGCTTCCGCCAAAGAGAATTGTGCGTTGTCGAGTCTCAGGGTTTTGTTGATCGAGTGCGTTCACGGTAGAAGAATTTCCCCTTTGAAGCCGCGTTTGCGGAGTTTCGGCACAATTTCGTCATAATAATTCCACGCGAAGAGAATTCCCGCGTCCGCCGGGCGCGCGTCTTCAAACATAAATTCTTCGTCAACGATGGGAATGCGCACGCCGGGCAGATATTTTCCGATGCGAAGCGGATTAACTTCCGTCACGTATTCGATTAAATCCGAGCCGAGCCGAGCGTAATTACAAATCGTCGAGGCTTTCGCCGGCGCGCCGATACCGATAACTTTTTTGCCTTCTGAAGCAAGCCGATAAACACTTTCAAAAAGTTTGCGCCGCCGGTCTTCGACTTTTCTCGTAAAATCTTCGTTGGTCGCCGCGTCATACAACTTTTCTTTTTCTTCGAGCGCGACAAGTTTCTTCACACGGTTGGAAATCGGACGCTCTCCCGCGTTGCAGGCGAAAACGCGAATCGAGCCGCCGTAAACTTCCGAGCGCGTTACGTCGAAAACGTCCATTCCGTATTGGCGATGCAGATAAATTAAAGGTTTCATCGAATAATAACGCAGATGTTGATGAAACATATTGTCATAGTGAAGCCTCTGCATCGTGTCGAGCCAATATTGCGAGTCGGTCGCAAAAACGCCGCGCTTGGCGAGCAGTATTTTCACCCCGCGCATCACGCTTCCCAAATCGGCGATATGCCCGAAAACTCCGCAAGCCGTAATTGCGTCCGCCGCGCCGAATTTCGTTCGCACATATTCGGCGGTTTCTTCATTAAAAAAGGCGTGCAACGTTTCGATGCCTTGCTCGTTGGCGATGCGGACGGGATCGCCCGACGGGTCAACGCCGAGGAATTTCACGCCCGACGGAACATAACCTTTCAGAAGCGTTCCGTCGTTCGAGCCGATGTCCACGGCGAACGATTTGCCGTCGAGATTCAGCATTTTCACCAATTCATTTGGAAGCGTTTGCAAATGCTTGGTTGCCGTTTGCGTCGTGCCGCTGACGAAAGGAAAATTTTTATAAACGATTTTCGGATTGACGATGTAACTAAGCTGCGTCAAACCGCATTCCGGGCAATGCTGCACTCTAAGCGGATAAAAAGTTTCCGGTTTGTTCAATTGCGACTGCGAAAGAACAAGGTCGCCAATTGGTTGGTTTCCCAAATCAACTCCTTCGGTCGTAACTGCGCTGCAGATTTGGCATTTCACTTGAACGGGACGTTCGTCTTGTCGTCCGCGTCCGGAGATTCCAAGATTGCGACGGCTGATTTCCGCCGTTTCCTTTGTGTTTTTTGTGTTAGTGGTTTGTTTGCTCATTTGAAATTTAGAAAAAATTGATGAAATTTTTCAATCATATATTCGACTTCTTCATCCTTTAGGTTAGGATGGCAGCCGATATAAAACGAATTTTTATTAAGATTTGCTGCTACCGGATATTCGTCGTCGAGATTGCCGAAAATCTCGCGGTAAATCGGCTGATTGATAAGCGGCAGAAGATAACGCGTTTCAATCAAGTTGTCTTCCAAGAATCTAATCAAATCGTCGCGCTGAACGCGCTTCTCGTCCAAGATCGTCAGCGGGTAAAACATATAACTGTGCGTAGATTCGGGACGCGGGAAGGGCAATTGCAGAAATTCCTGCAAATCGGCAAAGCCTTCATTTAATCGCCGGACGACTTCCTGACGGCGGGCGCACGATTGCTCGCGTTCTTCGAGCTGCGCGATTCCGAGCGCGGCTTCCATCTCCGTGCATCGAAAACTTTGTCCGAGACGAACGAACGAAAAACGGCTGTTGGCAATTTGAAACAATTCCTGACCTTTCGCCGCTTTGTCGTCGTCAATCGTAATGTAAATCGAATCGCGCCCGTGATTCATAATGCTTTTGAGCATTACAATCAATTCCGAGTCGTTCGTCGTGCAAAGTCCGCCGACTCCGGTCGTAATCATATGCGCGGCATAAGTTGAGAAACATCCGATGTCGCCGAAAGAACCGACCGGACGACCTTTATCGGCGGCAAACATTGATTCGGCGGAGTCTTCGACGATTCGCAGATTATAACGCCCGGCGATTTCCAGAATCGGCTCCATATCGCATGGCTGACCGGCGAGATGGACGGGCATTACCGCCCGCGTGCGCGAAGTGATTTTTTCTTCGATTTTCGCCGGGTTTATATCGTAATACCGCGGTTCGACATCAACAAAGACGGGTTTCAGATTGTTATAGATCACGACGTTTGACGTCGCCACGAAGGTCACCGCCGGAACGAGAATTTCGTCTCCGTCCTGCCACTTATGTTTTTCTTTCAACGCCGCCAAAGCAATTTGCAGCGCGCCCGTGCCGCTGTTGCACATCAAGCCGTATTTGCAGCCGTGAATGGCGGCAATTTCACTTTCAAACTGTGCCATTTTCGGTCCCGCCGTGATGCGATTGCTGTCGAGAACTTCCATTACGAGTTTCTTGGCTCGTTCGCTGATATTAAAACCGCCGACGCCGATCTGCATCCGCTTTTTTTGAGTCATAGATAGAGTATTCATTTGTTATTTTTTAGTCAGGTTAGATTTGTTTTATCTAATAGTTTCAACTTGCTATATTCTTTTTGGAACCGGCGGCTGAGTCGATGCGAGTAGGGCGAGTCCGCCGTCATCTTTTTCCTTTATTTCCTCGTGATACTCATTGTCCACATTTACTTCCCAAACGTCGTAATTTGCTCCGAGAATGTTTTTGACAGCCAGCATCGCGGTCAGCATCGAATGATCCTGGTTGTTGTATTTGTGCATTCCGTTTCTGCCGACCAGATGCAGGTTACTCAAACCGGCTAAAAATTCTCGAATCGTTTCGACGGCTTCGGCGTAAACCGAATCGTAAACCGGATAGGCTTTCGGCATTCGCACGACGGCTCCGTCTTCGACATCATCCGGGTTAACAAGTCCCAAAATTCCCAATTCCTTTGCGCCTAAAGCAACCAAATCTTCGTCCGAAGTCGCCCACAAACCGTCGCCTTCAAAACAAAAATACTCGAGTCCGAGACAAGTTTTGTTCGGGTCGGGAACCATATGGGGACTCCAGTTTTTGAAATTCTGAATTCTGCCGACTTTAACGTCCGAGTCGTGTATGTAAATCCAGTTGTCCTGAAACAAATCCGCTTTGTTGATAATTAAGGAAACGGTCAAAAAATCTCTGTAACCGAGTTTGTCGGCGGCTTGCATAATTTCCGGCGGCGGCTCCGGCGACATCTTTCGCACCAATTCCCGAATCGGCATACTGCTGATAAAATCCGTTCCGGCGACCGTTTCCTTGCGTCCGTCAACGTCTATCTCCAAAGCCATCACCGCGTCTTTTTGCCAGTGGATTTTCTCGACGCTCGATTTCATCTTCAAATCGCTGCCGCGCGTTTGGATATTGTCCGCCACCATTTCCCACATTTGTCCCGGACCTTTTTCCGGGTAATCGAAAGCGTCAATCAAAGTTTTGATAACGTCGCTTTTGTTTTTCGGTTGAGCCGACAGCAGCGCGTTCTTGATAGTTTCAATCAACGATAAACCCTTAATGCGCTGTGCCGCCCAGTCCGCCGAAATCTCGTTGCAGGGAATTCCCCAAACTTTTTCCGTGTAAGTTTTGAAAAATGTGTTGTAGAGTCGTTTGCCGAAGCGGTTGATTATCCAATCTTCAAAGGAAGTTTCGTTTTTTACGGGAAACCACTGTGCTTTGAGATAACTACCGAGCATCAAAAAGCTATTTAAAATTCCCAATCCAAGCAGCGCATTCGTCGCCTTGAGCGGATAATAAAAAAACTTTTTGTTGTAGTAAATCCGCGAGAGCCGCGAGCGGTGCAGAAATTTTTCCTCACCTAAGACCTCGCGCCACATTTCGTCAACTGCTTTCACCTTGGTGAAAAAGCGGTGTCCGCCGATGTCAAACAGATAGCCTTTATAATTAACCGTCCGCGAAATGCCGCCCACCACGTTGTCTTTTTCGAGAACGACCGACGGCACTTCTTCTTTACAAAGCTGATAAGCGGCGGTTAAACCAGCGGGACCGGCGCCGATGATGACGATTTTTTTTTGATTGTTTTCTTTCATTTGAAGAAAATTAGAGTTTACGGATGGTCTATGAAATCATTCACAGCGGATACGTTGTTTTTGAGTTTCAACGATAGCAAATAAAGTGCAACGAAGCTATTTCTTAGAAAGGCGATTAGCCAGCCCAAAATAAAACCGGAAACGAACCCGTATAATAGTCCGATTAGGCTTCCGACAAAAGTCACTTTGTAACCGATAAAATATTGACTTAACAAAGCGAGGTTCGGACCGATTACATCGCCGCCTTTGAAAATCAAAACGTTTGTAGCGAGAAAAATAATTAACGCGAGGAGCGTTCCGACCGCAATGCCGAGCGCAACCGAGTTGAGTTTAGCCAGAGATTTGACTATTAACTTATCCGCAGTGCCGGAATTAATTAATCCGTCTATTTTAGGTAGAGTTGATTTCATAGTGGTAAATGCCGATAAAGAAATTGTTATATTTTATTCTGACTCGCGAACCCGTAACTTTTTGAGGCACTTAATCTCTAAAAATTGCTATTACCCCGTGCCCCCTTCAATGATTTTTAGCTTCCCGCTAAGAAAATGTGTTGATTTAGGATAAAAAGTAATGCTATTAACAATAGTGTTCTTGTCCAAATTATTGCTAAAAATGCAATACAACTTTCCAGCAAAAAAGTAATCTTTTGTTTTTGTAATCTGCCTTTGTCTGTGATTCTGAATACAGACAGATTAAGGTGATTCAAATTTTTTGATTCCGTTAATTCTAAAAGGAGGTATGTCACACAGATACGAATTAATTACCCCCAGGACGCTCTGGCTTTTATTACAGTTTTTTATTAAAGCTATAATAAATTCAAAATTCCATACTATTCAAAGAATTATTTTTAGGGGCGATAAGAGCAAAAAATTACTTGTTAAGGTATTTGCTTGATAGCCATTAACAATTGATCATAAGACGTAAACTTATGCAGAATATTTGAAAGAATTACCTGCGAACATATACTTCAAGATATTGTATACGAAAATATAAACGTTCACGTGACAGTATTGCCTCGAACAAAGCGACAATTTTATAGGCTAATTAGTCTACTTTAGATTATGTAAACAAATTTCCATCTGACAAACATTAAGACAGTTGAAGAAATAAAAGTACTATATCTAGCCGAAGCATTTTAAGGACAACAAAGTTTTAGACAGAATGCTGCAGCGGTAAGTATGAGGGTTTTAAAAAATCTGATGGTATGAAGCAGGTACCTCCCGCCGCTAGTTCTTGATAAACTAACAGTGGTTTTGAATTCGTCATCGGGGAGGTGCCTGATGACATTATACTGCAGAGTCGATTTTCATTCACGCCGCCAGACGATTTGCTATTGCAACACGGCGGACGGCGAAGTAAAGGTCAAAGATTTACATCACTACGATGATGACGTGCGTTCATTCTACGAGCAGTTTAAGGGTGAGCATGTCATCGTCGGTTACGAAACCAGCGGATATGCCCGGTGGTTTGAACAAATGCTCTTTGAATTGGGAATCGAGGTTTGGGTCGGCGACGCTGCCGAAATTAGCCGCCTAGCTAAACGGAGGCAAAAGAACGACCGGCGTGATGCGGAGCATATTCTCGATTTGATGCTCTAAGGCGAGTTTCCGAAACTTTACCAAACGGAGGTCAAAAGCCAGAAGATTCTACGACTGCTTCGCCATCGCAATAAGTTGGTCAAACACCAAGGCAAGGGTCAAGAATTCTTTAAGGCGAATCCTGATTGAAACCGGATTGATTTTCAAAGAAGGATTGGCAAGCAAAAAAGCCAAGCAAAAGTTTCGAAACCTAAAGCTGCCGCCGCTGCTTGCCAATGAACGTGACAAATGGTTGGAGCTGTTGATTCAACTTGAAGAACAGATTGCCGGACTGGAAAAGCAGCTAAAACAGGAAGCCGAATCTGATGAGCGGGTGCAGAGATTGCTGACGGCATTATGCATCGTTCATACGCTCGGTCAAGTAGAGCGTTTTACGACGACCAGGAAAGTTGCTGCCTATGCCGGATTAGAACCGATGGAGCATTCATCGGGAGAGAAACGGAGATATGGAGTCATCAGCAAAGCCGGCAGTCGGCTGCTCAGATTTCTGCTCGGTGAAGCGGCGCATATGGCAGCGCGTTCAGACGAAGAGTTAAAGCAATTCTTCCGGCGGCTCAAGGGAAAATGCGGGATGGCGAAAGCCATCGTTGCAACTGCCCGAAAGCTGCTGATTCGTTGTTTCATTGTGCTGCGCGATGAAATAGATTATGCCGAATTTCGGCAAAGAGGAATCGAAGCAAGGTCTGCCCGAGTTTACACATAGGAAAGAAGGAAACTTCCGATACCTGCATTTTGAATGAGCGACCTGCCTCTTGAGTAAGCAGCAATGCTAATCGGGAGTGCGAATCAATCCTCATGGGAAGCCAATGCCCGTATAGATGATTGACCGTTAAATATTGGTCGAACGATGAAGTTAGATAATTGAAAAATAGGATGACGAATTCAAAACCGTCAAACAGAAAACTGAAAAAGCGGGCTGATCGGCGCGACAGGAAAGTTCTGTGTTTGAGATTGGTGCCCGCTTCATAGATGGTATAACTTAAAACTGGCAAGAGCAATTATTAATTTCAGATAATTATCAATTACTTGGAATTTAACCTGATTTGTTAGTTTGTTAATTTTATTAAAATAGAAGATTAATATAATCCCACTTTTCTCAAAAAAGAATAGTATTTTTTATCGTTAGGCTTTCTACAGCAACTTTCTTACTTCATTTTATAGAGTTGTAATATTTGATTCTTGCTAGCTATTGGTACACTTTATCGCTGATTTTCGGGGTCAGAAGAAGGACAAGTTATGCAAAGGATAATTAATTATGGGGAAAGTAAGCAGTGAAAATTGATTTACCAGATAGCGAAAAGCT
>MWVV01000587.1_pt1 | contig 13372 bp, 12 predicted proteins | sample 1047281 | NCBI WGS metagenome assembly MWVV01 (sample SAMN06349986, study PRJNA376086) | soil metagenome | isolation source: PT-2 sample Antarctic (ecotone) soil | place: Antarctica | collected 2015-01-13 | reverse complement strand
AGATGAAAAAGGCGTTTTGGATATTTACTTGGGTGGTTTTACTTGTTCCCTTCGTTGTTTTGTCGCTTTTTTACGATTCAATCAGTCAAGAGGTTTTAACTTATCGAAGTTTCGGCGGAAACGAAATTCAATATGCTCCTAAATCGCTTTTTACAGTTTTTCGCGTTCCTCTGATTGAAGCGATCTGCGCGGCAACGATTGTAATTATGCGGCGAAAAACTTCAGAATTTAACAGCGAATTTCGTACGGGTTACTACTCGATGTGGAGCGTTCTACTTTTTACCGTTGCCTTAAAATCGCTTTTTCAAACTTTTGAATTCGTTTCAACGAGCATTTTTTCTCAGCCCTTTTACGCAAGCGTCTTTTTCTATGCAACATTAGCTATTGTTGTCGGCGGAATAATTTTAGCTTTTGTTAAAGGAAAGAAGATTTTCGCAAATTTTCAAAGCGAAAGTTGGAGATTGAAAAACTGGGAAAAAATCAGCCTCACAATTTTCTTTCTCATTTATTTGAGCTTGGCATTTGCGCCGATGTTAATTTATAGCTAAAGAATCGTTTGAACGATAAATTTATGCCGAATACTTTGATGTTTTATCGTGAAGTCGCGCCGCCGGATGAAATCGCGGATCTCGTTTTATCGTTTTGGGAATTTGCCGTGAAAAGCGAAAGCCGCGAGCCTGTCATTCACGAAGTTTTCCCCGACGGCTGCATTTCAATTCTTTATTACCGCCACCAAAACCTTGATGTCCATACGCTTTTTATTAACGCTTTAACGCTTGAAATATTTAAGACCGAAGTTTATGCAGGCGACCTTTTTTGGGGAATGAGATTGTCGCCGGCGGCTTGCGCTAGTATTCTGCGTTTGAATCCAGCGGAAGTTCAACCCGAATCTATCAACGGTTCGGAAAAATTTGCGCATTTAACCGAAGGGCTTCTGGAAAAATTAGTCGCCTGCCAAGATTTTGAAGAAGCAATCAAAATTTACGAAACGCAAATAAAAACTCTTGAACTCGCGCCGCGAGACGTTGACGGAAAAGTTGCCGAAGCTGTGCGAATCATTGAAGAAAATTCGGGTGAATTAAAAATTTCCGAAATTGCAAAAATCCTCGGACTAAGTGCCAGACAATTGGAAAGGCGTTTCGGAAAAAGCGCGGGTTTGACGCCGAAACAGTTTGTGCGGGCGCGGAGGATTCGCGCGGCGGCAGTTAGTCTTGTTGAAGAAACCGAAATGAATTGGGCAAATCGCGCTGCTGCAATGGGTTTTGCCGACCAAGCGCATTTGACACACGAGTTTTCTACGCTCACGGGACGCTCGCCAAATTCCTTTGCTGAGAGAGTAAAAAAAATTGAATACGGCAAATTGGTGAAATAATTTTTCTCAATGTCGCAAATTTACAAGACCGCGCCAGATTCTTTCATCATAATTGACCTCAACAATTTTTATAGGAGAACTTTTAAAAGTTATGATGAAAAATATTTTATTTACTTTTATTTTTATGGCTCTGAGCGTTTCTTTTGCTTCGGCGCAAGAAAATAAAAATATGGAAACGGGTAACCCGATTGAAGCCAAACGCGCCGAGATGAAAAAACTTGACCGGCTCGTTGGTCAATGGCAAGGCACAGGTTGGATTCAACAGGGAAAAAACAGGGAAACATTTGCCGGAACCGAAAACGTGCAAAGGAAAATTAACGGGCTGGCATTGCTCGTTGAGGGAAATTTTAAGAACAAGGAAGGCGTGGTCATCCACGAAACGCTGGCAGTTCTGTCACCAAATTTGAAGACAAAAAATTATGATTTCCGCGCGTATTTAGCTTCGGGTAACGGCGGAGAATACGAATTTAAGCAAATCAAAACTGGCTGGCGATGGGGTTTTCAATTTCCAAACGGCGTTATTCGTTATGATATTAAGATTAACAATGATGTTTGGCTTGAAACAGGTGAAATCTCGCAAGATACGGGGAAAACCTGGAATAAGTTTTTTGAAATGGAACTCAAAAAAGTTAAATAGCTATCCTGGTCAAAAAAGAAAAGGCTTCTCAGAATTGAAAAGCCTTTTTACTTTATGAAATTATTTGATTATTGAGCGCCGACAAGACGCGGATTCGCTTTCTTTTGAAGCAGTTTGCGCAGTTTCAAACGCGCCTTATGCAACTGCGATTTTGAAGTTCCAACCGAACAACCTAAAATTTTCGCTACTTCCTCGTGTTCGTAACCTTCGACATCGTGCAGCACAAAAACGTTTCGATAACCTTTTGGTAATTGTTCGATCGCGTTTTCAATAGCAATCTTGTCGACTACCGGCATTTTTCTAGGATTTTCCGTGCCGCCGACAACTTGAACCGGAGTTTCGCCTTCTTCCGTGGTTTTCTCAAACTTCACGTTTCGTTTACGAAAGTGCATTAAAACTTGATTGACCGTCAAACGGTGCAGCCAGGTTGTAAAAGCCGAGTCGCCGCGAAAACTACCTATTTTGCGATAAAGCTGAATAAAAACATCCTGCGTTAAATCTTCGGCTTCAGTCGCGTTCTGCAGCATTCTTAAACAAATTGAATAAACACGGCGATGATGCCGTTGATAAACTTCTTCAAATGCTGCCATATTACCTTGGGCTGCGGCTTTTGTTAAAGTAAAGTCATTGCTCAAACTTACATCTTCGATAATTTCATTGTTTATAAAATTCAACGTGTCTTTTTTCTCGTCCACCTGTTTGTGTAAAACCGGATAATTTAATGTTTCTGAAGTTGTTGTCATTTTCTAATTCCCCCTCAATCTCCGACTTATATATCAATTAGTGTGCCACAAATTATTGTTATAATATCTGCAAATTAATACACGTTATAATCATAATTTTGTTCCCTTTTTTAGACATACTTTTAAATTCGCTGCACATCAAAGATTAGATTCACGACCGGCGATGTGTCCCATTTAGCACAAATGATACACGTTTTTGTAACATACATTATTTTGTTACTAACTACCGGTATTTCCTGCCGTGTTAAAATATTTATGACAAAATTTATAGTCAAGCGGAGAGAAATTCTGAAGATGCAAAAAGCTTTATTTGTAAAATTTTTATTTATTGTTTGTGCCTTTTTTTCCATTTTTTCATTGCTCCGTGATGTCTCCCCGCAGGGGAAAACTCCGTCAATGGTCAGTCAGGAAGTTTCGGAAAGCGATGGAATCCCTGTTTTGATAAAACATTTGCCTGACTGGGAAAATATTCGAAAAGACGCAACTTTGACAAATAATGTTGAAGACTTGCGCAGAGTTCTCGGCGAACGTCCGGTTTTTGACCTTATTGATTTTGCAGGCGGAACAGAAGCCGTGACCGCACCTTTTAGAGAAGGCAAACTGCTTATAGTCGAGTATCCATCCCCGCAGACATCGGTTGAGGCAGATAATAAATTTAAAGAAAAGCTGGCTCAAAACGGACAAAATCCGCCGATTTTTTATCGTCGCATCGGAAATTATAATGCGTTTGTTTTCGACGCCAACGATGAAGCGGCGGCAAATGTCTTGCTTGACCAGGTAAAATACGAAAAGGATATTCAGTGGCTCGGCGCAAATCCTTTTCTGTTCCAGAGAGCCGAACGCGCGTTTGTCGTCCAAACTGCCGACCTTTTTACTTCGACATTTATCTTAATTGGACTAGGCATTGGGTTTACGCTTGTCGTCGGATTTATCGCCGGAATATTTTATTTCTACATCCGGGAACAAAAGCGCTCGACGATGGAAACATTTTCCGATGCGGGCGGAATGATCCGTTTGAATTTAGACGGATTAACTTCGCAAAGTCCACCGGATAGATTACTCAACGATTAAAAGGAAAAAGCGAAAAAGGCGTCAAGAGAAAAGAAGATTGTTATTATGCAAAATTGCTTTTCAACTTTTCCCCTTGTCGCTTTTAAAGGCTTGAACCGCTTCCGCTGCGCCAGCGTGCATAATCTCCGGGCGATGATAACGCCAATGTTTTTCAAATTCTTCGTCCGTCAAGTTGTGGTTTGCCTCGCGTTCTCTCGACTTCAAAAAATTTTCGCACCAATCGCGCATTTCTTGATTTTGATTCAACGCGGTTCGTGCTCCGTGCATCAAATTGTCTCGTTCCATTTTCGGTTTCTCCTTTTATGGTAAATTTTTATAAGAAAACTTTTGCGCTGATACCAGCGTAAAATAAACAATTTATATTTCGCTATCGGGAGTTTTTTCGTGAAAAAAATTTTACTTGTTTCATTACTGATTTTTTTAAATTTCAATCTAGATTTTGCACAAACGGGAGCCGCTAGGCAAACTGCGCCGAAAGCTTCGGCGATAGCGACAAAAACTGTTTTGCCGCAAAGCATCGAAGTTCCGTTCGTCAATAAAACCTTATCGAACGGTTTGGAAATAATTGTTTTAGCTGACAAAAGCGTTCCGCTGGCAACCGTTGAATTGGCTGTTCGCAACGGTTCTTTTACCGAACCGCCGGAACTAAACGGCTTATCGCATCTTTACGAACATATGTTTTTCAAGCCGAGCCAGGCGGTCTTGCTTTACAGATGCGAACTCGCCTTGAAATACGGCAACGTAACTTATTATAACGGCGAAAAATGTTTGGAAAAAGCGAAGTTCAAGAATCAAATCGGGAGCGTCGCGTATCTGGATGATGAAGAACAACTGAATATTTATAACGGCACGACGCGCGAGGAAGTCGTCAATTATTATTACACGACGACCAGCCCGTATATTTCGAGCGCAATGCGTCTGATCAACGACGCGGTTCGCTACCCGACTTTTGACGAAGAACAATTCGCGCAGGAAAAACAAGTCGTCAACGGTGAAATCGACCGCAACTTCGGAAATCCGTTTTATTACTTAGACCGCGCGCTTAAAGATAAGCTTTATTACAAATACCCGACCCGGAAAAATCCGCTCGGTACGCGCGAATCAATTTTGTCCGCGACAACCGATAAAATGCGCCAGATTCAATCGCGCTATTACGTGCCAAATAATGCGGCGTTGGTGGTAACGGGCGATGTCAACGCGGAAGAAGTTTTCAAATTAGCCGAGCAAATTTTCGGGAGTTGGGAAAGGCGAAAAGTTGATCCCTTCAAAGAATTTCCGCTCGTTGAACACCCCGCTTTGACGAAAAGCGAAGGCGTTATTGTCGAACAACCCGTGCAGAATGTGTTGGTTCAAATCGGCTGGCAAGGTCCTTCGGTTGGCAAAGATGACGCGGCGACTTACGCGGCAGACATTTTTTCATATATTTTGCTGCAGCCCGATTCGCGTTTTCAGCGCAGCCTTGTTGATTCGGGTTTAGTTGCCGGAGTCGAAATCGGGTATTTGACGCAGAGAAATGTCGGACCGATTGTTTTAACTCTTGTAACAACTCCCGACAAAGCAAAAGCCGCGCTCAAAACCGCTTACGCCGAAATAGCGCAATTTGATAAACCGGACTATTTTACCGACGAAGAACTGGAAAATGCCAAGACAACTCTTGAATCCAGAGATTTATTCGACCGCGAAAAACTCAGCGATTACGCGCACACTCTAGGTTTTTGGTGGAGTTCGACCGGAATTGAATATTTTCGCGGGTATTATAAAAATTTGCGGGCAATTTCCCGCGCGGATACAAATCGTTATGTCAAAACTTATATTCAGGGCAAGCCGCACGTCGGCATCGCCCTTATTTCAGCCGATGCGCAAGCGCAGGCTAAAATTACATCCGAAGATTTAATAGGAAAATAATATGACAGTTATCAGTTATCAGTTATCAGTTATCAGTAAAAGTTTGTTTTGGACAAGTTTTCTGATTTTGTCTTTTGTTATCACGAATTTTCCACAGGCGAGCAAGCCGAGCATTGCCGATCAAGCCGCGCTTGTTTCGGAATTTGATGTGAATGGTTTGAAGGTACTCGTCAAACGTCGTTTGAACTCGCCGACGGTAGCTGTCGGACTTTTTATACGCGGCGGCGCGCGCAATATCAATGCCAAAAACGCCGGAATCGAAAGTTTTATGCTGGAAGTCGCGAGCGAAGGAAGCAAGAATTTTTCGCGCGAAATTTTAAGGCGCGAACTGGCGCGGACGGGAAGCAGTATTGGTTCGAGTGCGACTAATGATTACAGCGTTTTAAGTTTGGCTTCAACCAAACAAAACTTTCACCGTTCGTGGAATGTTTTTACAGACATCGCGCTCAACCCGACGTTTGCCGCCGGTGATATTGAACAGGCGCGGCAAAGAATTGTGACCGGTTTGCGAGAACAGGAAACCGATAATGATAATTTTTTGCACGTCTTGCAAGACCGCATCATTTACGCAAATCATCCGTATGCCAATTCGGTCACCGGAACGCTTGAAACGATTAACGGTTTTTCCGCGAAAGATTTAAGCGATTATCATCAAAAAATCATGCAGACTTCAAGGCTCTTGCTCGTTGTCGTCGGCGATATTGACGCGAAGGAATTGCAAACCAGCGTTGCCGCAACGCTCGGTAAATTACCGCGCGGAGATTATAAAGAGCAGCCTTTCCCCGCGCTTGATTTTTCCAAACCGACCGTGGATATCACTACACGCACTCTACCGACCAATTATGTGCAGGGCGTTTTTAATGCACCGTCCTTAAATAGTCGTGATTACTCTGCAATGCGGGTTGCCGTAGGGATTTTGCAGAGCCGTGTGAATGAGGAAGTCCGCAACAAGCGTCAGCTTTCTTATGCGCCGAATGCGGAACTGGAATCGTTCGCCGCAAACACGGGAAACATTTACGTTACGGCAGTGGACGCCAATCAAGCCGTCAGCGTAATGCTCAATGAGGTAAATAATTTAAAAACCCGGACAATACTGCCCGAAGTGATTTCCAGCATTGCCGGACATTTTTTGACTACTTATTATCAAGGACAGGAAACTAATCGGGCGCAAGCCGCCGAGCTTGCCAAATACGAATTAATCGGCGGTGGCTGGAGAAATTCATTTAATTTTTTAGATAAAGTTCTTAACGTTAAGCCTGAAGACGTTCAGATGGTTTCTAAAAATTATATGAAAAATCTTCGCTTCGTCGTGATCGGCAATCCGCTTGCCGTTGATAAAAAAGTTTTCCTGCAGAATTAATTGAGCTTGCGACAAAAAGCATAAAACAAAGGGTGAGAAGAACTTGTAAGTTCTTCTCACCCTTTGTTTTATGTTAGTTTTTATTGCCCGTGTTATTGAGGGTCTTTCACTTTTTTACTTTTGTTCACTACTGGGGGCAAAGGCTCCGGTTCCGGAGGCTTGCTCTCACGAACCGTCGGCTCTGGACGTGGCTTTTCACGCCTCAGCGGAGGCTCTGGACGCGACGGTTCAGCTTCGTTTTCCGGCGGCGGTTGCGTGGTGCGTTCCCTGCGTTGCGGTCGTTGGGGCGGCTCCTCAGTCGGCGGCGCCTGTCTCTCACGATTGTTTTCGCGTGGTCTATAAACGGGTGATCCTTCGGTTGGATTTTCCTCAGAATTTTCACCGGTTGAGCGCGGCGGAAAGTCATTAATCGGATTCCTCTTCGACCGCGGCGCTTGTTTTACTTCCTCGATGTTATCACTTGGGCTGGAAACTGAACGCGGCGGACGTTTAACTGCGCCTGTATTACGTATTGCAGATTCAGCTTCCGTTCTTCCAGATTTTACTTCGGTGATAGGGATTCTTTCAAGCGGCATCCGGTTGCCTTGCACACGCGCTTTACGAAGATTTTCATCAAGCGGCACACCGATTATTCTTTCCGTCGCGCCTGTTCTCACAAGAGTCTCAGCCTTCTCGAACTTCGGATTTTCAACTCGAATTTCTTTACCGATTCTGCCGTTTAACTCCTTGTAAGTCGGAAGCCCCAGCGAATCTGTTGTTTCCAACGGAGATTTTATTAAAACTCTTTTCGCAACATCAAGCGGTGCGGGACGAAAACCTTTTGTTTTGATGCCGAACTCTGTCGCCGGAATACTAATAACTCCACTTGCCGGAACGGTATTTACCGCTAAATTTTCCGGGTTTATGTTTATGCGGGCGTTTTTATTTTTTATCAAAGGAATCGGCGTCGGTGTCGGATTGACAATCACGGTTGTGTTGTTATTGTTGACAATGGTTGTGTTATACCGACGACGATCAACATAAGTCGAGTGGTAACTGTGATTATAATTATAGTAACTGTAATTATATGGCAGAGGATACCAGCAGATATTGCCGGCGATGTAATTTACAATCACTAAAGCAGGTCGCCACCAACTACGCCCGGTTCGGTGAGCCGGGTAGGGTGTCCAATACCAGCCGTTGTCATAAACCCAGCGTCCGTGATGATAAGTTGCCCAGCCCCACGGTTCGTCATTGACCCAGGTCCAACCGAAAGGCGGAATCCAGCGCCATTGCCCATAACGGTAAGGGGACCAGTCAGCATAATGTGCGGTGGCGTTTCCAAAAGGTTTCCAAACGTACCCATATTTTTTTGTGTATATCCATTCGCCGTATGCGCTCAAGTCTTCCGCGCCGTAAATATCGCGGTCATAATATTTGTCGTAATCCGCTTTTTGCAACAATTTGGCAATTACGGCATCGCGCTCCAGTGACCAGATGTCAAATTCATCGGCATAACGCGCGGCATCTGCCGTTTCCCATTCGCCTTCATAATCACCGCTAATTTGAATTCGCGCGGTTCTCCCGTTGCGCAGCGTAAAGCCGGAATTTTCCGAATACACACGCGCTTGTCCGTTGTCGGTAACGCTGACGCGAACTTCCGTTTCATTTTTGTCACCGGCATCAACGCGATACATTCCCGCTTTCTGCACAGAAACTGTTGTCTGCGGCGCGTCAATTTCAAAATAGGCGCGGTCTTTGTCAAAGTTCAGCACACGCACACTTAAATTTCCCTGCGGAAGGCTGACGGCGATGCCTTCATCGCGCAGAGTCGTTACTTTTAAGTGAGCGTTACCTGAAAGCCGCAGGTGATTGTAGCTGTTAAATTGAATTTCCACACGGGCGTGTGTGTCGGTAGCGATTTCGTCGCCTTCGACAATCGGCAGATTGTGCGTGACGCGTTCCCAATCTTGACTGTCGGCACGTTTGATTTGCACTTCACCGCGAACAAAACTAATGCGAGCGACTCGCGCCGTAATTTCCGGCGCAGTATCGTCGGAAGTTTGCGCCCGGACGGTTCCCGCACTTGTGATCAAAAAGGGCATCAGGAAAAAAAATGCCCAAAGAATTTTCTTTGTCAAATGCATATATTGTTCTCCTCTATTTGAAAATTTGTCTTTGGGAAGAGTGAACAAATCGAATTTCTTCAACTTTTGCTTGCATTTACAGGCAAAATTTATACCGGGTGATATAAAATTCATCGAAGCAGGTACAATGTTCAAATTCTGTCGGAAGAATACGTGAATTATTAGTAATGCTCCATATACCAAATTGTCGAAAATGAAATTTATTAAATACCAAATGGTATAAGATTGATGAAAAACTCGATTTGCAATGTCTTTCTTTTAATGTTCGAAAAGGAGAAATAAAAGGCACATCTAAAACTTTGTGTCATAATAATCGTTAAAACCTTTTAAGTGCATTTTGCAACTAAAAGTTTTTTTACTTAGAAGTTTGTTATAAAAACTTTTTTAATTATTGTGAGGATTTATAAAAAATGAAAAAATTTACATTCGTCGGTTTTATGATTTTAACGCTCGCCTTTACCGCGTTTGCCCAGAAAACTAAAACCGTAAAAGTTAAAACTACAACCGTCACGGAAATTACTACCATAGCCAATGATAAAGGCGTGCGCGATGCCTTCGATCGGCTTATTGAAGGCATTAAACAAACCGATGCCGCAAAGGTCATGAGTGTTTACCAAAATTCCGACAAGATTCTTTTCTTCAATAATAACGGAACAGCGACAATCAGCTGGGAAACGATGAAGAAAAATCGCGAATCGCTTTATGCAAATATTAAAAACGTGAGTTTGGATGTAACCGGTTTGCGCGTCGAAATGCTCGGCAAAGACTCTGCCTACGTTACCTGTAAATGGAAACAACAACAGGAATACAATGGAAAACTCGAATCGGCTTCGGGAAGAATGACGCTCGTTTTTCGGCTTATTGGCAAAGACTGGAAAGTCGTTCACCTGCACACTTCGCCCGATAGCCCGGATGCAGCGCGCCCCGTTTTTCCTTCTGAAAGAGAAAGAATCAGTAATTAAAATTAGAAAAAACAAAAGCTAAATTTTCTCCAAAATAACTTGAGCGACGGCGTGCTCGGTTGTGTGCGAGAGCGTGAGATGAATTTGATTAGCGCCGAGATTTTCTAAGATTTTTCGCGCCTCGCCGCGAATCTCCAAACTCGGAACACCCATTTCGTTTGATACAATTTCAATATCGTGCCACGTAATGCGTCCGCGCCAACCCGTTTTTAGAGCCTTCAAAAAAGCTTCTTTCGCAGCAAAACGAGCAGCATAAGACCGTGCGGAGGTCACGCCTTTGGCTTCGCAGTACGCGCGTTCTTTCTCGGTAAAAACACGCACGGCAAAACGCGGCGTTCTTTCGAGAGTTTCGCGGATGCGATAAACTTCTATAATATCTATTCCGATGGAAATAATCACAAAATCAGTTCAAGGTTCAGAGTTCAAAGTTCAAAGTTTTGATGAAGACCAAAGTTTAACCGAAAACGACTTTTATTGGCGAGAGAAGGACGGAGTAAAAGTTCTAATTTGTCGTGCTTTGGAAGAAAAAGGTTTTGTCAATGGCTTTTCGACCAGGCTCGGCGGGGTCAGTGATTTTCCAAAAGATTCTTTGAACCTAGCCGGTTATGATGAAGATTCGGCAGAAAATATCGAAGAAAATCGTAAGCGGTTTCTGCGCCTTTTCAACGGAGATTTTCAGCTTGCTTCCTGCTGGCAAATTCACAGCGCGGACGTGCGCATTGTAAAAACTTTTGAAGAGGTGACGAATGGAAACCACAAATTCGACGCGCTCGTTTCAAATTTAGAAAACGTTCTTGTCGGAGTCAAAACCGCCGACTGCGTGCCTATTTTGCTGGGTGATACTAAAACAAAAGCATTCGCGGCGATTCACGCCGGCTGGCGCGGGACGGTAAGTTCAATTACGAATAACACAATTAAAAAAATGCGCGCGCATTACGGCACAAATCCGAAAGATTTAATTTGTGCGATTGGTCCGGCGGCAAGCGGTAAAAATTACGAAATCGGGCAGGACGTAATTGACGCTTTCCGCGAGAATTTTCCGAAGTTTGAACTTCTTTTCACACTAACCCGCTCTGGTCACGCTCTTGTTGATTTGCCTTTAGCAAACCAAGAGCAACTCGTTTCATTGGGCGTTGTTCCGGAAAACATTCACGTTGCGCGACTCTGCACAATGGAGAGAACCGATTTATTTTTCTCCTACCGCCGAGAAAAAAAACTTTACGGCAAGACCGGACGCTTGATGTCGGTCATCGGGTTGAAGAAAATTTAGCCACGAATTACACAAATTATTTTTGTTTTCATTCGTGATATTTGTGTTATTCGTAGCTAACTGATTTTCTTTACCTTACCTGCGCGGTTAAAGTAATTTCCTTGTTCTTCGGCGGGTAGCAAACTTCGTCGGTACAAGCTTGATAACGCACAACGGCGCGAACTTTGACGGCATTTCCCTTATAATTTGCCGGAACAGAGACGTTAAAATTAAAGACGGCGCGATTTTCATAAACATTGAGCGTGTCTTCGGAAAAACCAAATTTGCGATTTTTTCCGCGCGGATACATCACCGCGCCGACTTTCGCGCCTGCCGCGCTGACCTTGACGGAGGTCGGGATAGCAAATTCGCTGTTCGGTCGGCTTGAGTTGACGTGCAGACCACCCGGAATATTTATCACAATCGTTCCCTTCGCCGCGCCGCCGCGTTTTACCGCGCCAATCGAGCCGCTGACCGTTTGAGCATTCACCGACGAGAAAACGCCCGCTACAAAGATAAAACTCAAAGAAAAAATTGCATTTAATAAAATTCTTTTCATAAATTCACTCGCAAAAATAGATTGATGTTAGATTGTTTTTTCAAGATGCTTTTATTTGACCGTAAAACTCTCAAGCATTTCACTTAGACGCTTGGCATATTCTTCCCTGTAATTTTCCAAAACGACAACTTGCAATTGATAAATTTTCTGCCGTTCGATGCTTTTAACGATTTTCCAAATCGAGAAAAACTGTACTTCGTTTTCAGATTTCCGACCTTCAATCAAAGAAATGTTTTGACCTTTATTTTTTGAAACATTTTCCGAAAGAATTTCACTGACGGATTTTTTAGTATTTTCGCAGGTTTCTTCAAAACTTGCCTGCGAAATAATTTTCAGATGCGCCGACATTTGATTGAACTCTTCCGCATCATTTTTACCAAACTCTTTTGAGTATGCCTCAAACGCAAACTCAGAATTTTCGTTCAAAGGATTAATCAAACCTTCGGGTTTTATAATTGTAAAATCTTTCTTGTCAATAACTTCTCGCTCAAAAGCGCTTGCCGCGCTCTTTTTGATTTTCGTCGAAACGAAAACCATCAAAGCAACCAGAGCAATACCAACAATTAGAATTTCCATAATCGGTTTCTAGCTTGAAATCTGGACTAAATTTGGCGCGTCCTTTGCAGCCAGTTGTCCGCAAGCAGCGTAAATGTCGCGCCCGCGCGGCGTGCGAATGTAAGCTGAAACGCCTTTTTCTTCTAAAATATTTTTAAAGCGGTAAATTTGTTCCCGCGTCGGCGGATGGTACTCAAGCGGTTCAGCCGAATTGTGCGCGATTAAATTGATTTTTACGCGGTTTAATTCGTGAGCATGGAGAAGACCCGCAAGTTCGCGCGCGTGTTCGTCCGAATCGTTAACGCCGCCCAGAAGTACATACTCAAAGGTAAAACGCTCGCCGCGCCGCAGAGATTTTTCAAATTCTTTGGCTGCCTTAAGTAATTCTTCAATCCGCCAACGCTTGTTGATCGGCATTAATTTATCGCGCAATTCGTCGTTTGACGCGGAGAGCGAAATCGCCAAGTGCGGGCGTTTTTCGAGTTTGGCAAATTCATAAATTTTCGGCACAATTCCGGCGGTCGAAACCGTCACGCGGTTCGGCACAATAAACAAACCTTCGGCGTCCGCCATCACTTCTAAGGCTTTTGTCAGATTTTCAAAATTCAAAAACGGCTCGCCCGCGCCCATTGCAACTAGATTCGTGCCGTGCGGAGTTTCCTGCCCTGCGCTATAGACGTCGTTGAGAACAATTATTATTTGCTCGACAATTTCTCCGGCGGTTAAGTTTCGCAGAAGACCGAGTTTCGCCGTCAGGCAAAAATCGCATTTGAGTGGACAACCCGACTGCGATGAAAAGCAGATCGTGTCACGGTTCTCGGTCGGAATAAAAA
>MWVV01000586.1_pt1 | contig 13395 bp, 15 predicted proteins | sample 1047281 | NCBI WGS metagenome assembly MWVV01 (sample SAMN06349986, study PRJNA376086) | soil metagenome | isolation source: PT-2 sample Antarctic (ecotone) soil | place: Antarctica | collected 2015-01-13 | reverse complement strand
GGTTCAGCCGATACCCCATCAATATCTATTGCAACTAAGCCGCCTGAAGCGTCACCAGTTCGCAATCCATAACCTGAGATGTAAGCTCTATAAGGATTACCCTTAGTGCTAATTTTTTCCTCACCATCTAGCAACCACGTAGCTAAGTAGTGATGGGGGATAGATGCCTCATTCTGCCAGTTGTCTCTGTAAGGGCGTTTCTCCCGTAGCGGGGTCAAACTCCAGTGTGGAAGAATATCCTTTAAACCAGCGGCGATCTCGTTAGCATTTGGGACTTGCTGCCACAGTTGCCAATCCTGGAAATGTTGGGGATTCATCTCGCACCCCCAAATCTTTGAAGCATTCCGATTGTCAGAACTGCGTGATCTTCTTCAATGCCCAGTTTCTCCAGATATTCCAGGCAGTCCCCAAGGCGACGCTGATTTATGAGGAATATTAGAGAATGATTCTCATTCTTATATTTACTGCTATACTGGTTACAAACTGAGAAGCTGTTATTTAAATCATTAATCATGGAGCTTGACATCCTTGTGTAGAGGGGTGACAAGCTCTTTTACTGTTCGGCTATATCTCTAAAAATCTTTTATTTTTCTTGGAAAGCTCTACAAAGCACAGCGGGACGTGATACAACGGAATTAACTTTGTGTTTGGCTTTTTGCTGTTGCTGTGTTTTGTAGAGCTTTCCGGAAAGAGTAAGAAATTTTCCAGAGACTATGACCGCGCGGTAAAAGAGCCATTTTTTTTGAGAACTAGAACTGGGCTGTAATTACAGAGTAGACCTAGAAGTTGACGGAATATCTTTTTCGTTGACAGGTTTTTTTATATTACGTTTACTTGACTTTTAGTTAGTTTAAATGTAATATCCCCCTTTTTCCCATCTCTTTAGGCTTCCTTTGTGCCATTCGTAGCTGAAACCCCGATAAGCAACAGCTTTGAGTAGATATTCTCTGTAAGCTACCTCAGCAATCTGAAGCTGTGCAAGATGGCTTTTAACTACAGTACGTTTGGACTCTAGGCAGATTTGCAGAAAAAAGGAAGTTGTTGCGAAGTCTTCTGCCGTACAGGAAAACAACTGGTTAATTCCTTGTCGTGCAATATGTGCAGAGAACTTGTAGTAAGGTTGCTGGCACTCTAAAAACTCACAAGTTGCAATCTCCTGAACAATTGCACAAAAAACTTGTGAGGCAGTTTTAAATGGGCATTTTTTATTAAATTTTTTTAATGCCCTCATAAAATCTTTAAAGCAATGCCGTAAAAGTTCCCATATTTGGCTAAAAACTCCATAAAGTAGCCAGGTTAGCTCATATCCGTCCCTAGTTATCATCTTTTGCTTTTTTAACGGTAAAAGCGGGTCGTCTGGTTCATCAATCATTCTGCTTTGCCAAAGGATAGCCAGCAACGTATATCTGTTTTGAATTTGGGAGTAATGCTTTTGTTGATCTGGAGTTCTAGCCTCCTCAAGCAGAGATATATCAGGTTGTTCTAAAAACCATTCAGAAATTTGATAACCAGGGGAGACTGGCAAAACATACTTATCAATAGTAGCCACATCCTGGTTATTCTCATTAATGTAAAGCTGGGTCATATCCTGACATTCCCTTTAAACGATCTATTTCAGTCGAAACCCTCACAGGGTCAATAGAATTTTTCAGAGGCTTGATGCAGTATTTGTGGAGCCACCGATCCTTTAAAAGTTGTACAGCACAGTTCAATTCCATCATACGGACACCATTAAAAACCATTATGCGAGGTTGGGCATTGCCTTGTCCTTTTCTAGAGTAATAATGGAGAAGTCCTCGATTAATCCCTGTATTTTTACTAATCTGACTTAGGCTTATATACGTTTCCTCTCTAGATTTTGCTTGCATCATTTTTGAATAGTCCCTGAAAAAATACTACTTTTCCGCTAAAAAGCTTTCGTGATTTTATAGATAAGTTACTATCGCCCCCTAGCTATGATTGTAGAAAATATAAATTCTTTAACTGGACTATGAGAGGGCTTAAGCGATTTAGAGTAAAGATAATGCCAGCAGAAGCCCGTAAATCCCTTGTAAAACGGCTGTGTAGCCCTAATTAAATTTGTGTGCTTTCCTTAATATTTTATGATGATTTCATCATAACAGGCTAATATGGTTTTTGATACCATTTAGATGCGTCACTGAGCAAACTTTATATTTAGTCATGCTTTACCCAATTTGATTTCAAATTTTAACTGGTGATTCTTCAAAAGCTTGCTTAAATAACGATTGAGACTTTACGGCTAAGGGTTTGTAGTTCTTTCGTACAATTTCAGTAAACCTGTAGACACTTTTCTGAGTTTTTATTATCTTCAAATCTGTACGAAAGTCTAGAATTGTTTGGCTGAAGACACGGAATATAAGAGGTAAAACCAATGGCAGAAGGCGAATTTAATCCTTTAGGTGGTCTTTCAGATTTAGCAGTTAGGGGCATTGTTTTTACTGTTGGCGGCATCATTGGACTGGGTGCGAAGGCTGGCGAACAGATTGCAGCCCAAGTACAAAAGTTTAAGGATGAGCAAAACTTTGAAGCCCAACGCCAGCTAGAAACTGCTATGCCAGGGTTAACTAAAAGCTTTGTTGACCTCAAGCCACCCAACCAACCACCACAAGACCCAAAGAAGAAACGTAAACCAGGGGCATTACTACGTCCCACGCCTGGTAAACAGTCCACGCCATTGCAGTTCCCTGATTTCTTCCCTGGATACCAACCTGAGTTAATCCCTCAACCTGCACCAATACCAGATCCATTTACTATCCCACCATTCCAAGAGTTACCAGAGCGACGATTACCGCCCCCCGCTGATGTGATACCAGGAGTCAACCCGCCACCGCCGCCCATTGACAGACGACCCCCGCCAGTAACAACGGTACGCACACCAATCAAAGATATTGACTTTCCCTTTGTTTTTCCCCCAGTCGATTTAGATCAGCCTATTGTGTATGATGTGTGCGACTGGAGTGTACAGCCCGACGAGGTTGCAGCACTTCAAGAGGTTGGCTTCATTCGTTGGGCTGCACAGAAGGAGGGACTGACAGAGGAGGGACGCGAGAACTACTTGCTAGAGGATGGAATGGCGCTACTGATTACTGCAACAGGTAATCAATTGGCTGAGTATGTTGTTGAAACTGGGGTTGTGTTCGGACTTGACGCAATCCAAACATTGCTACACGCACCTACTTTGATGGCTGATTCTGCAAGGTTTCCGGTACAAGTAGGCATTCCCCCTGGTGTTGTCGTGCGATCATGCGCCAAATCAATCAAATCAGTCAGTGTTATCCCACCGTTGGCTACTGATGATGAGGGTTGCTGTGTGTGTCCAGAGCAGAAAATTAATGAGTGCTTTGTACCTGTAAGAAACTTCAAGAGCAACGAACCGAACGGTGTGGGATATAAGAGTCAAATACAGATAGACTTCACTGATGATGACGGCAATGTCGCTAAAGAAATTACTGTACCTGACCCTAAGACAATCATTACAACACAACTGATTAACGACCTCCTAGAGCCAATGCTTGAAGATGGGGGCATATACTTCGGAGAGGTCAAATGCGAGGTTGATATAGCGCCTTACGGGTACATTAGGTTGTACGCATTTGATGAAGCCAGAGGTAGACAATTAATCTACAGATTAGCTGACCTTTCTAATGGTGCAATAGTACCTAAAAGTTTCCGAGCTAGTAACAGACAGCGAGACATCAAAGTAGGGCTGTATAAGCCTTACAAAGCTACAGAATTTGAGTTTAGGCGCGATGGCAGTGAGCCTAAATGTAGGATTCATTGGCTACAGTCCCCAATAGTGTAATCACCATTTCTGTTCCTGTCCCAATTGCAACAGCGCCTCTAACATTTCCTTGCCTTTATCGAAGTTACGCCCCGACTGTCCCAACACTTCCTTAATGATTTTTGAATCGGATGTGCCTTGCTGTTGCAGTGCAATGATGCTCAAGTACATCGGCTTATATGCCTCTGCTGCACTGGTAACGCCGTTGGTAACAGAATTAGTAACGGAGTCGGTAACAGGCTCTATAGCGCCGTTACCAGGATTGTTACCAGGATTGTTACCAGAAGCGTTACCAGTTGAATCGGCTACCTGTTCTACTTGAATCGGGGGTCTAGTTGTTGGCTGTAATGCCATCTGTTGCCACTGCTGTTGCTGAACAAATTGGCTCGTTGCGAGTGCCGTCAAAAAGTCTTCACGTTCAGCCGTATCCATTGCCTTAATCAATGGACTAATCCTCTCCAATTGGCGACCACTGACAACCGCCCCCACTCCACAGCCCAACGTACTGAGTAAAGACAAGTAGCGCAGACACACCCCGACTTTATCCTTGGGGTTGCTGAATATGAACGGACTTGCTGACCAAATGAATAGACCCGCTAGAGTAGACACCCCGCCAGTAAGTAAAAGTAGTGAGCGATTCTGTCTCAGTTGTTGCTGTGGCGATGAAATGTTAATTAATGTACCCACATCAAAACTCCCCCAATCAGAATGACTGCGATCGCACTAACTAACGTGCCGATGTACTGTTCATAAGTTAGACCGAGTGCTGAAGAGAGAAAATCATCGGCTAGACCCGCCGCAATGAACAGCAGCGCGACAACCATAACTAGCCAGAAGCTATACATCCGTAAAGATTCAAAGGCATAAGCGGTGTATGAGAATAGCCCGACTGCTGACACACCAGTCAAAAAGTAACCCGCTAATACAAGGAATTTACCCATTACCAAAACTCCAGTGAGTAAGGGTAGTAAAACGACTTACTACCCTAAAATTTCAGAAATTAGCTACTGTAAGTAGCCCGAATAGAAGCGATCGCATTAGTAGCGGCTATGTTTGCCGTTTCGACTTGTTGGTGCATCTCTTGGTATGCAGGACGCAACTGATGAAGCTTGCCAGCGAGTTTGGCATTAGCTTGTAGCTTCTCTAATTCCTTAGTTGCTACAACGCCCTCGTAACCCCGATGAGCCTTTTGCACCAAAGCGTCTGCACGTTCTATGGTGCTGAGTGCTTGATAAGCTTTTGCAGCCTCTCCAGCGGTGCGATATTTCTGTTTGGCTAGTATCTGCAATGCCTGAGCGGTTTTGATGTCGAAGTGCTGAGGACGTTGAACAATTGGAACGCTACGAATATTATGAAACCGTGCATTCTCAGGGTTTACGACATCGTGACTGGTTTGAGCTAGTGCTGCATTCTTATCAATGTTGTGGGTCATCCCGTCGTTGGCAGTTTGACCCACTGCCAGCTTGCCACCAAAGATTCTGGTCATTAGTCCCATGATGGAATTCTCCTATTTAGATTCTGGTAAGGCTTGAGCGTTGTTTCCTGTAAGCAGTGCAGCCGGATTAGCAGGTTTTAATCCCAACTGCTGCAATAGCTCTACACACTCAACTGAGGTCATTTCTTGGGCATTGGTAGCAAAGCCTTTAACCTTGCCCATTACTTTTTGATCAAGCTGTCGTTGCAACTTGGGGGCGATCGCATCTGCCAACATATCAATCAACGGCAGATAGCGTCTTTCAAGCGGTGAGAGTATTGCTTTGATTGAATCGCTATCCGATTCAGGCTGAGTCGCTGACTGATTCATTGGTGAATCGCTATCCGATTCAGCCAATTGAGACTGAATCGCTCTTAGCTCTGACATTCCCGATTCAGTCCAGAAGGTAGATCCGTCCTGGTTAAACCAGTGTGTTGTCTCAATTAATCGCTCTTTGTAGCTGCGATTCTTCCAGGTTTTAATGGTATTGGGGTTGATTTCGAGAATCTTGCCAGCATCGTTAGTAGAGTAGATGTCAGCCATTATCTACGACCCTCCACAAACCCCTGAAACTTTGCCTCAGACTGATTTAGACGTTGCTCTAGAGCTTCAATCTGTTTTTGTTGTGTAACGATCGCCTCATTCTTAGCGCCAATAGCATTAGAAGCAATGCTAATCCCACCAGCGGTAATAACTGCCAACATCAGACCAAAAAGGATGGTTGAACCGTCTGCTTTAGAGGAGTCATTCATCGGAAAAATTGGGTTGGAAACCCCGTGCTTCAGCACGGCTTTACTTTTTAAAAGTGCTGGTTTTTAAATTGGGTATAACCCCAGGAACCAGCAAACCCGTTTTTGTCTCTTCCCACAACACAGCTAAGATGGCTTGGCTTAACCCAACGCCTAACCAATTAGGCTTACAGATAGACCAGACTAGAGAAGTATCTGGCAGTGTGTACCAAGGTGTGTTTCAATGTGGTATTCACCTCTTGCGTCAACCAAATTGGCTTGGTCAATCCTCGTCCCTTTCAGGGCGAGGTTAGTGAAACTGAGCGCCTCCTATCTCCTCATCTGCTGCCGCTTGAGTTGCCACCTCTAGTGCCGATACAACTATTTCCCAGCCAGCTTCGTGCAGCAATGATGCCAATGTATCAATGACAGTAGGCGGTTTGTGGCGTTTTAGTAAGGTATTAAGCTGGACGTGCAATACACCAGTGGCGATCGCGCTTCTCTCGTTTTCAGGCATTATGTAAAGTACCTCCATGTGAATTGGAGCCAGAGCGGATGTTAAAACCTTGACGGGGGAAGCATCCGCTTCTAACTTTTCGGTTACGCAACCGTATACTAAGGACAGTAACATAATTTTATCCGTTGCGTAATCGATGTGACTAAAAAAGGATTCAAAAAAGCTAAGGGTGAGCCTGCTTATTGGGATGAAATGAAAAAGAGGTACACTATCGCACTCACCCCTACTGCTATTAAACAGTTAGACGAATTAGCCAAACAGCGAGAGCTATCACGATCAGAACTGGTAGAACGTATCGGACGGGGCATTATCACTCTTAATGGTTAGAAGCTATGACAAATAACAGTAGCGGTCGCTTAGACAACATCGACCGCAGGCTAGAGCAGCTAGTAGCCGTAACTGAGGCTCACAGCCAGCAAATTGAGTCCAACGCCAAATCAATAGAAGCGCTTTCATCGACTGTGGCTACCGTCTCAACCGCAGTCGATGGACTGGCGGCTATTCAACAACAGTTGGTTGAGATTATCTCTGAAGAGCGGGAAGACATGAGGGAGTTCAGGGCAACAACAGGAGCCGCCCTGGAACGAATAGACCGAGTTATGGACTACTTGATGAAGCGTGATGGTGAGAAAAATTCGTGACTATTGCTTCACCAGGGCTTAACATTTTCAGCTTGTCAGCAGTTCAAGGATGGCTTCTACCTCACGCAGACTGACTTTGGTTTTGGGAAGCTTACCTTTCAACTGGTTAAGCAGATCGCCATCGTCAAAATCAACAGGGAAGTCGTCACGGGTTTACCTTTTTTGTGCTTGCCAGACAAAAAATAATCGACCAAGGTTGTCTTGCTCGAATTGCTGTAAGGCTTGTCGAGTAACGTATCATCTCCGTTTTAAGTGCCACCGCAAAGCTGAATTTTAGGTTTGCCAGACTCAATTAATGCGATCGCACGAATATCGTCAGGATTCCAGGAGCTTGATGAAATGCTCTAAAGCTTTTTGTGCTGCTTTGTATCCAGGGGCTTGTTTCCCTAGTCTCAGTTCAGCCAATACCCGATCGCGTTTTTCCTTTAGGTCTGGTAGCTCAGAAACATTTTGGTCTGATGAGTGTGATCGTGCTTTTTCTAAATCTGCCAACTCATCATTAACTGCCTTAAGCTGTTTTCCAACTGATTCTAGCTGTCGCCTCAATGATTCGTTATGCTCGGTCAACTGCTTAATCTGATCAGCGAATTGGTAGCGTTGATTAACCAGTTCTGAATGCTTGGCTTGTAGCTTCTTCTCTAGGTCTATTTTTTCGTGCCTAACCTGCGTAAGTGTTTCATCGTTTACTCGTTGCTTCAAAGTTTCTAACTCTGCTTGGGTCATCTCCAGTTGGTGAACCAAATTTTGCTTCTCTAAATCCAAGTCGCCATTCTTGGCGTGTAGCTCGGTTACTTCCTTGTCTAATTCGTCGCGCTCCTTCTGTAGTTCTGTAACCTGTTGCCTAAGTGATTGACCCTCACTCAGGCTTGTAACTCCCCCAAGCGTATATTCAACAGCCCGTTAAGTTGATCAGACAAGCGGGTGTAAAGGTCGGATTCTAATTCCTGTAACTCAGTTCTTGAGACATACGCCTCCTCTGGCTGTATTACACTATCAGCTTTGTCAGCCTTCTGAATTACGGATGCTGTGGCTATTTTTGTGCTAATTCCAAGCTGGATTAAATCAAGGATGGCATCTGTTCTACCCCGAAACCTTGTATCGCTTATCATGTGTTGCTCAATAGCTTCCATGATGTCAGGAGGGATGCGCAAAGATGTTAGTTTCGCTTTTTCCTTCATTTTGTATTGCACTCTGTATTACTAAAGTTATCGTATCACAAAATATTTCAGCGCGTATAACAGTGATACGGGCTACACGCGCTCGTTAGATTTCTATAGACTGGTTGTTTAACAGGGTGCGATCGCTTCCCGTGGAAAGTAGGCGATCGCCCTTGGGTTTCTAGGCTAGGATTCGCTTCAGTGCGACGATGCTATTCGTAGCCGCTGCTGTGTTTCCTTGCCTTTGCGCGGTTTCCATCTGAATAAGTAATGTGATTGCTTGCGCCAAAGTTTCAGGGGCGATAATGCCGCTGGCACATTGTTGGCATAACCACACCTTTAAATCGGCTGGTGACTTTAGCTCAACTGCTTTGGGCTTGTCGCCTTCAATCAACTCGGTCATTACTTGCGACCAGTCAATCTGAGCAATAGCTTGTGATGCAGCGCTAACGAAAAGACCTGCAATTGCGTTTCCTAGTGGGTCAAGAGTACACATATTAGAAACCTCATTTCGAGCTTGGATTACTGCTAATTGCTTAGACAGTAGAGGGGGATGTATCCCCCGTACTGTCTAGCCGATAATCCAGATTCTCTTATTTGGATAAGTTGAACACTTAAGGTTTCTTTCGGGATCGTCGTTGCAGTATTCGCTGTCTGAAAGCTTCCGCTTCCTTGGCTCAACTGTTCCCCTGCCTTCGTAGAATGTTTCCCCTACCTTTAGCTCTCCAAAGGTCGTTAGAGTCATTGCTGTGAGCGTCATCATGGTAGTCTCCTGTTGGGTATATTTATCCGCGCCCTGATTGATACTCAGGGCTTTTCTTATGGCGGATTGTCGAGGTTCGGTGGGTAAGGTGTTTTCCTCACTTGAATACAATGTATCACAGTAATTCAGTTTGTGGTACAGTTATGTCATACGAGTTTACAATGTATGACAATGTAAGTATTAGTTTAGGTTATACGTTGTCATACAGAGACTAGGCAACGTAGCGACGGGTTCTTCTAGTTGTGTGGTTGCTTCTACAAGTACAGGTTTTGTCGCCAATTGGTGAGTAAATGTCCCACATAGACAGATGCCTATGTGATACGCTGATTACAGCGTATCTAGCACCGCAGGGTAAGGCTTTCAGCGATGGAAACGCCACAGGTTTATTTGGGACAAAAGCGCGTAGCCATTTACTGTCGTGCTAGCACTGATAAGCAGGATTGTGAGCGCCAACGACGCGACCTAACAGAATTTGCAGCACGGGCGGGTTACGAGGTCGTTGACATCTTTGAAGAATATGCCAGCGGGGAAAAGGATAATCGCCTGGAACGAGCTAAGGTCTTGGCTCTAGTCCAAGCTCGTAAGATTGACATAATTTTCGTTACTGAGCTTTCACGATGGGGTCGTTCGACTGCTGACTTGATCAGTACGGCTCAAGAGTTGCGATCGCGTAATGTCTCTTTAATTGCTCAGACTGGGTTGCAGTTCGACTTCGATAGTCCACAGGGCAAACTGCTTTATACGATGCTGGCTGGCTTCGCTGAGTTTGAGCGTGACTTGATCCGTGAGCGTGTCCGGTCTGGTTTGGCAGCGGCACAAAGTAGAGGCGTGAAGTTAGGTAGAAAAGCAGGGCAAGTTCCCCAGCGCGTGAGTCAGCTAGAGAGTCAAGTTAAGCAGTTGCACCAAGACGGTAAAAGTTACCGAGCGATTGCCAGTGAGTTGAGCTTAAGCAAGAATACTGTTATGAAGATCTGCAACGAGCGCAATAATTTTGAGGCGGTCACGCCATACCCTGAAAGGGGCAAAATTGTGGAGTGAGCCCACAATATTTCAACAAATTGGGCTATAAAACAGTTCTAACAGTTGAGCTATCCCTGTAACCATTGCTAGTAGTGGCTTTACAGGCTTTTTACCGAAAATTCTGGGTTTAAAGCCCCGCCGTTTTAGGGCGGCTTTACTCGTTGCAGTATAATTCACTTAAGAGCGGCGAAAACTCTTTAAACAGCCAGGATGTCTAACAGACTCCATGTACCTTGAAAACTGAAAATATAGGGTTCCGGCGAGAAAATTAGGTTCGCCGGGTAAAATTTTCAACCACCAAGCAGAGAAAACAACTATTAGTTTTTTCGTAGTACCGTGGGGCACACGGGAACTTGCTTCTGCAAAGGAGCTAAACGCTTTTGGAGAGACAGATCTCTGCATTGAATTGAACTCGGCTCGATGGTTGGTACTTTGGTACGGCTGTTTGGTCTAGGTACTGCCGCAAGGACAGTTCATCGTAAGTCGGCTCAATGAATTAAGAATCTCCGTGGCTTTAGCCCGGAGAGTGTCAATGTAGCACAGTTTCGCACAGTCGCTAGTTTGAGGAAACCTTACCTTGATGACTGTGTAGCACAGTTTTCGGGTACTTCCTGTACTACTCATGCGATCGCCTCCCAAGCTTTCACCCAGTAGCCTCTATCGATAGGTTCGGTAGCAAGACACCGAGCAAGCTACTTAACAGTTGTAGGAGGGTGTCAGGCTCACTTGCACTCAGAATCCGCCGCAACACTTTATAACCATAGACAAGGCTGAGTTCTATTACTTTCTTGACCACCTCAATGGAACTCTCTTGAGCTACTAGCGGGAGATAGGTTTGGGCTATCCATCTCACCTCATCGGGTAGGTCTTCAAGGGGTGTTAGTTTTGTTTTAAGAGTATCTATAAACAAAACTAACAGGCTCTTTAACTCATCAAAACCGCCTTTGATACCAAGTGGTTGCAGGATGGCGGAGACAATTTGAGATACCCTGCTGCGGACAATTCCTAACTGCTCTGCAAGGTCTGAGGTTGTGACATCTGGATTATCTTTAAGGGCATCAAACAGAACCGTCATCAAACCTCTGGAGCGTTGGACACCCTTAGATGCCGCTTCAGGGCAGAAGTCATACACATCAACTTCCTTAACTTGGCAACCTGGAAAGCGCTTTAGCAATAATGCCGCTGTCACAGCGTCATTACTGACGATATAGGCGTTTAGCTGTTGATGCTTCCTTAGATGCGCCCGCATCCTCCCAATCCCTTGATAAATCTCACCTCGTACCTTATTCATAATCCAGTGTCCGTAACGCCCTGATAACCCAGTAGGTGCGGTTAGGTTGTTAGTTTCACAGTAATACTCAGCAGCAGATTGTCCGAGGTTAGGTAGAGGTTTGCCGATCAAAATTAAGGAGGGGCAATTCATGAATTCATTAGAGCCTCGGTTATCCCGTCCCCAATAGCCAAGTACGTCCAGCCCGTCATATTGCGAGTAAAACCCTTGATGATCTATCAGCCCTGTACGCTCAGTGTTTAGTTGCTGAATGTGAGTAACCAGCTTAATTATCCGATTCTGCAAACTAAATACAGATTCATCCTCACGACGCTGCTTTGAGCCTGACCCCATGTTCTTAATTAAGGTGATGGTCAGGTTGGAATAGTCTGGTTTAACCTGCTGGATTTGAACGATGTCGTCTTTTTTAATCCGAGTCCTACGTGCTAGATCATCCTTACTTATAGTGGCATCCTGGAAGATGACCATCTTAATGGTGTCCATTATGGAGCGGTAGCGTCCGTTATACCGCGTGATGTGCAATCCAGCATTATCAATCCGCAGGTAGCCTTGATTTAAAGTAATCGCATCTAAGACCAAACTGATCCAGTTCAGTGGCACATTGTCTTTGATGATCTGCTGCTTTTCCTCTGGTGATTGTCTGGAATTAAGCAGGTGGCTAAGTTTTGGTGATAAAGCCTTTTTAATGGCATCTGATATGAATCGCCATAAGGAAGATTTGGGAACGCCATCTGCCCATCCCTCTGCAACCCACTTATCCCAATATTCAACACTGGCAGCTTCGTAGACTTTGGGTGTGACTGATAAACAATGATTACGAATTTCGATGAAGTCTATGCCATAGTCGGGCAACTCCTCGACATCAATCAGACTGTAAATCGCTTGATAGAGTGGCTCAACGATGCTTGCTAGTTTTCCATCATGCTGTTTGAGTTCCTGGAAGCTATGAGCTAGATCCCGTTTAGTCACTAAAGTATTTTTGTAAGGGTTAAGACTAGCTCCTACCTCCTCAACAATGAACACATCCAGTAACTCTGTGGTTTCGGTTCCCTCTACTTTTTCAGCCTTACCAGGGACACTCTGATCTAAATGTTGCCGAATCTGTTGATCTGAGTGCAGCGTTTGGATGCGGTCGAGGATAAATCCACAGCTAACCTTGCCCTGATCATTTTTGAAGTGGGGACAGATTTCGCAGATAGGGGAATTTTTACCGCCGTGAGTAATGAGGTTTTTATCTTGGTTGAGTAGCAGGAAGGTTTCTGTCTCAGGACAGTTTCCTGCTATGTCTGTGGCTTCCCCAGGCTTGGGTCTGACAACGTGGTTATAGCCACTGGCAGTTTTGCGGGTTTTGTCCTGTTTTAGCCCGTTATGGCGGCTAACTTGGTCAGCGAAATTCCGCTCGACTGTTTCGACGGATGGATTCCGGTGATTAACATCGTTGTAGAAAACTCGACCTTTACCGCCAGTTAGGTAATCACTGGTTAACTTCCCGGCATCGTGGGACTTGCCTTGCCCCACATCGCTCGACTCAAAAACTCTGGGCTGATCCCATTTTTGATAGAGGTCTTTGAGTAGTGGGAGGCGATCGCCTTCTTGAAACTCGATAACAGGACATCCTAATTTCTGCCATTCTTCCTTAGAGAGTAGTTTGGCTTTCTCATAAGGGATTAAAGCAAGCTTTAATTCTGTCCAGCGTTGCCAGTCGCTTGCCAGAACTATGGCATAAGGATTAATGGGGTCAGATAGCGGCTCTGTCTGGGGATTTGGTTGTGGGTTAAGGGGTAATTCGCCAGTGCGTTTCCAAAACTTCCAAGCAACTTTGTTGTATGTCTGCTTAACGAAGTCGCCTATCTCTATTAGCTGCTGAGGAAACTTAAACTTTGATTCCCACTCCTTACGGCTTATTTGTGGTTCAGTTTGAGGTTGTGGGTTCTGTTGCCATTGCCACCAGCTATAACGTTTCTCTAATTGGTCATCATGCAGACTAGGATTAGATTTTTTA
>MWVV01000585.1_pt1 | contig 13416 bp, 8 predicted proteins | sample 1047281 | NCBI WGS metagenome assembly MWVV01 (sample SAMN06349986, study PRJNA376086) | soil metagenome | isolation source: PT-2 sample Antarctic (ecotone) soil | place: Antarctica | collected 2015-01-13 | reverse complement strand
ATGTTAGACAAAGGCACGGTCAACCTCGGTGATAAAACATTCGAGATTCCCGAAAATGTCGCTTTCAAATTGGAACTCGAAGAAGAACACAACGGCGACATCGCGCCGATTAATTTTGAAATCGAAGTCGAAATCGTTTTTCCCGTCGTTTTGGCGGATTACTAAAAAGGAGGAAATTATGGCGAAAGAATTAATTTTATTTCAGGAACATCACATCACGAGTCGGGAAAAAGTTGCCGAACGCCTGCGCGAATTGGCGGGTAAGATTGAAGACACTACTTTCCTGCTCGGCGACCACGAAGTTGCGTTGCCGGAAGAAGTCAGTTTCAAAATCGAAGCCGACTACAAAGAAGAACAAGGACATCCGGTTACCGAACTTGAATTTGAATTGCACTGGCAGCCGTGGGCTGAAATGCTTGCGATAGCCGAAGAAATTGCGGCGAACTAATATTTTGTGTCAGCTAAGATAAAAAAAGTGCGAAATTTTTTTCGCACTTTTTTTATCTTAGCTCTAAAGCTCATTGCAAATTAGTTTTATCAATAAACCTCTTGAAAATTTTTAAGTGGTTGTCCGAAAGCAAAGTACAAAAACCAATTTAACAACCGACATTAAATTTCGGCAACTGCACGTTCAGTTAAACGTCTTGCTAATGTCTGTACTCCGGTATGTTCGTAGTAGTTGGTCGTCATATCGAGAAACGCGCTAACATAATCTAATTTGTTATCGGTGATATCAATATATTTTTTAAGATTACTGACAACGCTTTCCTGCGTCAGATTGCGCGACGAAACAAAACTGCCCATCCAATCGGAAACCGAACGGAAACTTTCGCCGATAAATCCTAATTTGCCATTGGTGTCGCCGCCGGGAATTTCATTGTTTATTTGATTAAAAGTTTGGTTTTGCTGCAATTCAGACGGAGTCAAACCGCCGATTGTTGACCCAACCTTTTGGATAAAATCGGGTCCGAGCGGAAGAAGCGCGTCAACTGAAACAAGAGCCGCCATCCGCATCAGAGACTCGCCGCTGTAATCAGCCAGCGCGCCGACAAATTCACCGATGCTGTCGCCCGGAATGCCGTTGATTTTGCAATAGGCGACGATTTCGGCAACGAGTTTGACGCTCAAATCAATCGCTTGCGCTTTGTCGGCTTTCGGCGTCAAACCGGTGAGAAATGAGAGAAACGAAAAATTTTCGCCGATTTTATTCGCCATTGCAGCCGCGCCCAATGCGCCGCTGCCTTTGCCGACTGCGTCATAAATCCAGAGCGCGGTTTGATAACCTTGACTTTTATCATTATAAAGTTGAATCGCTCGCTCGCCGATTTGCTGAATCATCTGTTCGTCGGTTTCGCCTGTGACCGTGCGGATTGTGTTATCGAATCCGGTGATGTTTTGCCATTGACCGGGAACGACGAAATCAAGCGATTTTAGCAAGGTAACGGTCATTCCTTTGGTCGGAAGTTCGTCAACAATTTCGTAAATGGGTTTACTCATAAAATTCTCCTGTTAAAGTTGTGTTCAAACAAATTACAAACCGGCGATACCGGCAAAATTAAATTTTTGCAGCCACGCTTCGCGGTCTTCTTTGGTAAACGAAGGGCTACGCGAAAGAACCTTGACTTGAAAACGATTGTCAATCAGCACAGCCGTCGCCGTACTGCCTTGATCCATCGCCGGATAGCCGTTGATTTGGCGCGTGCTTTGCTGAAATTTCGCTGCCGCTTCCGGGTTTGTTATCGTATCTGAAACGGCTAGCATCGCAACATCCTTGCCGTCTTTCTTCAATTTATATTCAGCAAATCCTTCTTTTTCCTGACTGGCAACGCGCGTGTAACCGTCGCTCGCCGCGGGAAAGAACTTGTTAAATTCGCCGCCCGCAAGAGGTTTGTTCGAACGCGGCGGACGATTTGGCGCGGTTTGCTGCTGCGTCGGCGCGGGCGCGGCGGGGTTTGCGCCCTGCGTGCTTTCTCGTTGCGCGTTCGCCCAACGTGAATTTGATTCGGTGTTGCTGTAACATCCCGCTCCAAAAAAAACGAGCGGTAAAAATATAAACGCTAAAAGGTTTAGCGACTTAAGTCGAAGCATCATCAGTTTCCTCCATTTTGTCCAATATACTATACACTCTAACATAACCGAAGGGTGAAGAAGGGTTGAAGAAAAAATCATTTCTTCACTCATAATTAAATCCATTTGTTGAATTTTGAGACAGTCAAAAACACCTACAATAACCAAATAGGAATTATTTTTCAACAACACAAATTAGGACACTAACCTAAAAAGCCAATCGGTTTTTAGTAATGTCTTAATTTGTGTTGCTGTAAACTTATTATGAGTCTCAAACACGACTCTTTTTGAGACAACATTAGCGGTATTTGACGTTTGTTATGGTTTTAGACCGCAATTTTTGTGCTATTTTTGACATTAGTACCGCCAAACTGCGGCATAATAGTTCGGCGGCTTCGTTCTAAAAGTCCCAAAATAAATTTGAAAGCAATAATCGGATAGAACGTCGCTCTTTTCATGTGTAAAATGGTTTTTATGATGAAACAACAAATTACGACACACGAACAAAGCGGCGAATGGCAGTGGCAAATCGTCCAAACGAGAAATCGAGAGTTTGACAACTTATTCTTCTTTGGCGTAAGTTCGACGGGAATGCATTTTTCCGACGGTTTTAATTAGCAGCGAATCAAAAAGAGGCGCGATGTTTTTTTGATAAAGTAGCTCTTGCTCGGCAAGCGTTTCGGCTTTCAAAACTTCATCGGGTCGCCAACCCAAAACCCTTGAAAATTCATGAAAGAAACGCGCTTTTCAACTTTCGGGGCGCGATACGCTTTCCGAATCTGGTGTTTTTCGCAAATTCTTCGTCTAAATAAATCGGGTTGTAATCGCCTGAAATTTCGGCAAATGTTTGGACGAGTTTGTTCGTAAATTACCGGCTTTTTAACATAGGTCACCAACTTTTAAGTTCATTGGCTCATTAGACAAAATATCTTTGTCTAAAATTCAGCTTAGAATGAAACTCTATATTGAGTTTTTTTATTCCTTACTTTTGCGTTCTCTGTGTCTTTGCGAGAAATAGTTTTATCTCACTTAGTAGTCGCAAAGCACATACAGGAAACCGAGTTAAAAAATATTCGATCTCTAAATAACTTATAATTTCACATTACGAAAAATCTTCGGTTCATTTGGTGAAATGCAACCTTTTCGTTTATTCTACGTTCAAACAAAACACATTGATTTCGCGCTTTCGCGCCCAAACGGACAAGCAAAAACTCTTGTTCCCGAAAATTAAAAAATATGAAAAATATGAAAAAGATTAAATGGTTATTGATAGTGTTTTTTGTCTTTTCTTCTGTTGTTCATGCGCAACAGAAGATGCTCTCAATTGATGATATTTTTGACCCGCAAAAGCGCGTTCGGTTCGGCGGAAATCCCACGCCGCTGCAGTGGAGCAAAGACGGCTCGCTACGGCAATTTAAAATAACTGCAGGAAATTCGGAACTGCTTCGCGTAAATGCTTTGACGGGCGAAGCAGTTCCGTTTTTTGATAAATCAAAATTGGAAACTGCGCTCGTTCCAGCCGGGATTACAGCGGACGCCGCAAAAAGAATTGCCGGTCAACCTTTGTTTCAATTTGATGCCAGCGAAAATGCGACGATTATTAGTTCTGAAAACGATTTATATTTTTACGATTTCAAGAGCGGCGCGGCGAAGCGTTTGACCAACAACAAAGACGAAGAACTTGAAGCCGATTTCTCGCCCGACGGAAAAATGGTCAGCTTCGTGCGAGGAATGAACCTTTTTGTCGTTGATGTAGTAAGCGGAAAGGAAACGCAGTTGACAAAAGACGGCAGTGAAAAAATTCTGAACGGTTATCTTGATTGGGTTTATGAAGAAGAGCTTTACGGACGCGGCAACAAACGCGGTTACTGGTGGTCGCCTGATTCTTCCGCGATTGCTTTTTTGCGCACTGATGAAAATCCAGTTCCTAAATTCGTTTTGGTTGACCACATACCGACTGACCAGCGAATCGAAAATACCGATTATCCGCAAGCCGGGGACCTGAATCCGCTTGTCAAACTCGGTATCGTTTATGTCCGCGAAGCCGCGCCGAAATTTGTTGATACGGCAAAATACAAGCCGGAAGATTTTTTGATTTCGCGCGTCACCTGGACGCCCGACAGCCGCGCTGTTATCTATCAAGCGCAAAACCGTGAACAGACCTTTTTAGACGTGAATGCGGCAAACTGCGAAACCGGCGTGACAACGACGGTTTTCACTGAAAAATCGCCGGCGTGGGTGGAAGTGATTGATAATGCGACTTTTCTGAAAGACGGAACAGCAGTTTGGCAATCGGCGCGAAGCGGTTTCAAGCATCTTTATCATTATGACGGCACCGGAAAATTTATTAAACAAATCACCGACGGGCGTTGGGAAGTGCGCGATTTTTATGGTGTTGACGAAAAAAATGGTTTTGTTTATTTTGCTGCCGCCGGTATTGATAGCATCTGGAACAGCGAGCAAATTTATCGCGTCAAATTAGACGGAAGCAGTTTAACTCGTCTTTCAAAAGAAACAGGTTCGCATCGCGCATCTTTCAATCCGAGTTTTACACATTACATTGATTATTGGAGCGACATTAACACGCCGACCGTAAGTAGGCTTTACAAAGCCGATGGAACGCTCGAAAAGGTTTTGAACGCGAATCCGGTTGATGTGCTGAAAGAGTATAAACTCGGCAAGACGGAATTTTTAAAGGTAAAAACGCGCGACGGTTTCGAGATGGAAGCGATGATGATAAAACCGCCGGATTTTGAGGAGTCGAAAAAGTATGCCGTATTTCAATTTACATATTCGGGACCGCACGCGCCGCAGGTGAGAAATGGTTGGCGTGGGAACAGTTATATGTGGTTTCAGCTTTTAGCGCAGAAAGGCTACATAGTTTGGGTCTGCGATAACCGAACGGCGAGCGGCAAAGGCGTTGAATCCGAGCGGAAGGTTTATCAAAATTTCGGCGAACTTGAATTGCAGGATTTGGAAGACGGCATCGCGTATCTGAAATCTCTGCCTTACGTTGACGCCAGCCGCATCGGTCTGCACGGCTGGAGTTTCGGCGGTTATATGACCGCTTACGCTTTGACGCACAGCAATTCCTATAAAATGGGAATCGCGGGCGGCACGGTTACCGATTGGCGACTTTACGATTCAATCTACACCGAGCGGTATATGCGAACGCCGGAAAATAACCCGGAAGGCTACAAAAAATCTTCCGTTACCGGCGCGGCGAAAAACTTAAACGGCAAATTGCTTATTCTGCACGGTGCAATGGATGACAATGTTCATATGCAAAATCCGATGCAATTTATTTACGAGCTGCAAAAAGCGGGCAAGCAGTTTGAGTTTATGCTGTATCCGACGCAGCGCCACGGCGTTAGCAATCCGTTGCAAGCCAAGCATATGTATCAGTATATGACGGATTTTATTTTGAGAAATTTGTAAGAGGAGTCGTCAGAAAATAGAACGCGGTTGAGGTAGATTAATCAGACTTTTACGGATTAATCTAAAAAATAAATTCGTGTTAATCTTTTAAATTCACGTCACCCGCATTCAATATTTTAAGCTAAATTACTCTCCCGTATTATCTTTATCAAGCACGATTTCAGGAAATTGGCTCGCGAACTGCTCGTGTGATTTGGTATCAATCGCGCCGCGCAAAGGTTTTGTTCCGACATTTGCTTTGAAATTTCCGTTTTCGTCATACAAACGCCTGTATTGCGCTGAATTTCTAATCACACCCTGCACGTAACCCCTGGTTTCACGGAAGGGAATTGCTTCAACAAATTCGTCCATCTCAAACGGTAAACTCGCACGCCATTGCGGAACGCGACTCGGTCCGGCGTTATAAGCCACAGCTACATATTCGATCCGCCCGTATTTATTGAGTTGTTCGCGCATATATGCTGTTCCCAATTCAATATTAAGCGCGGGCTGAAAAAGCGATTCGCTTGTAATTACAGCGGAGTTGCCGTATTTTTTAGCCGTCGCGCGGGCAGTCGGAACGAGAAGCTGCATTAATCCATAAGCGTTTGCGCCCGATTTTGCGCGCGGATTAAAAACCGATTCTTGTCGAATTAAACCGGCAACTTGATACGGGTCAAGATTGCGGTTTTTCGCCCATAATTTTATATCTTTCCAATTCGTCAAAGGATAAAAAATATCCCATTCTTCGCGCGACATTTCTTCGGGAAACATCTGCGAGTAATCTGGATAGCTTTTTGCCAAAGCAAGCAACGCGCTTGTGTTGTCACCTTTGAAACGGTAATGTCTTGCCAACGCCAGATTGATTTTTGGGCTGTTCTGCGCGGCTTTTTGCGCCTCTTGCAATTCTTCAATCGCCCAGTCAAAAAGTCCGATTGTGCCAAGCTCGTCGGCTTTTTCGGTTCTTTCCAGTTCTTCGGGGGTTGAAGTTTCCGACGCAACCGTTACGGTTTTTAAATTTTCCACTGCTTTCGGCACAAGCGAAGCGGCGGAAGATTGCTGCGCGGTTTGACACTTTCCTTGCCCGCGTAAATTTGTCAGGCGCTGCAAAGCCAAATATCCATACCAATTTGCGCCGTAGCGGTAAAGAACGCCGTCGTAAAGCGCACAGGCTTCTAAAATTTTTGCTGCTCGCTCCGAATCTCTTGCCGCCCAATAACCGGCTTTTCCGCGATTGGTCGAATCTTTATTCACATATCTGGCAAGATGCTCAATCAACATTTGCGAAGACGCCGCGAAATTATTATTTTCGTGTTCCATCCACGCAAGTTCAAATTGCGCCCCGGCAACTTCAATCGCATTCGGATAAGACGCAACCGCGCTTCGTAAAAAATAAGATTCCTCGGTTTTGTTTTTCGCATCACGCGCAAGCATTCCAACGTCAATTAAAGTTTTCGGCGTCCATCTGCTTTTCGGAAATTTCTGACGTATTTCATCAACTATTTGGCGCGCCTGTTCCCATTGTTTCGCTCTGGCAAAACCGCGTGCGAGTTCGTAAAAACCCTGCTCCTTTTCATTTGCTGATTGCGGAATCAAATTAAAGGCAAATTGCGCCTCGGAAGTTTTTCGCAAGTTGGCAAAAGCAATTAAACGTTTGAGATTGATTTGCGGAGTAACCGAGTTCGGAAAAGCAAGGATTAAATTGCTGTAAGCCGTTTGCGCTTCGGCGTAATTTTTCGCCTCATAAAATTTGTCGGCGCGGGCTAGGATTTCTTCCGCCGTTTGCGCAGTTAAAGTTTGTCCGAGTTCGGTTAATTTTGTTTCGGCTTCTTTACTTGTGTCCGTTCCCGCGCCATAAAAATAGACTTTGCGGTAAAAAGCGATTGCCTGCGCCTGGTTCGATTGTTGTTCATAAAATTTGGCGGTTAAAAGAAGCGCGTCGGCATCATTTTTATCAATCGAGTCTTTCAGAAAATTCGGAATTTGCGCGGCTTGCCCCGTTTGCAGCGCGCTGTTTGCCCATAAAAGTTTTGCATCACGCACGCGCAGAGAATTAGGAAACTCCCGAATGAGTTCGGCGAAAACGTTCATTGCTTCAGAGTGGTTTCCAGCTTGTTGCAAAGCGCGTCCGCGAAGCCAAAGCGCATAATCGGCAACATTCGTTTTTTGGCGAAAAAGGTTAGAGCTTAAAATTTGCGCCGCGCCGTCGAAATCGCCGGATTCAAAATGAATCCGCGCTCGCACGAGTCGCGCCAAAGCGCCGGTTTTGCCTTTCGGAAACGTCGCTTCAAGCTGCAAAAGAACCGTTTCGGACGGAAGCTGTCCGTCTTTGGTTAATTGCCGCAAAGTCTGTAGAGCTTTTTCTTCAATTTGCTGCGGCGTCTGCGCCGAACAACTCAATGTCAGCGATGCGAACATAAACCCCGTGACCAGTAAAAAATTTGTAAAAGATGAATCTGAATGAAAGCGCGAATTATTATGAAACAACATTTTTGTGATTACTCCCGCAGCTTTTGATGCTGAAAAATATATGTTATTTGTCTTGTTTAAAAAGCGCAAAAAACTTTCTTTAAAATAATTTAAAAGAGAATTTTGAGGTTGGCAATGAGTATTGTAAAATCTCTCTAAATTTGAGCGATGTGTCAAAAAAAATACTTGGTGGTTTCTCTCTGTATCTTCTTTGTGAACTCTGTGGTGAATGTCTTTATAAATCCTTTTAATACTGACAACACGAGGAAGTTACAGAGATAGACGGAGAATTCTCCCGAATACCTCTTTTGCCACGCAACCTGAATTTACAAATCGAAAAAGCACAAATTTTAAGAGAGATTTTCTTTCACCAAGCTAAACAGGAGATTTGATGAACCCGAAAAATGTTTTAAATTATGCTGCCGACCAAGGTGCGCGATTTTTTTCTATACGTTTCACAGACTTGCCCGGCGCGTGGCATCACTTGACTTATCCGATTGAACAATTAACGGAAGAATGTTTTGAAGAGGGCTTTGGTTTTGACGGCTCCAGCTTGCGCGGTTGGGCGGCGATTAACGAATCGGATATGCTGCTCGTGCCTGACCCGTCGCGCTGCTGGGTTGACCCGTTTGCCGAAGAAACAACCATTTGTTTGATTGCTAATGTCGTTGACCCGATAACCAAGGAAGGTTACGGACTTGACCCGCGCTCGATTGCTATTCGCGCCGAAAGCTATCTGAAATTTACGGGCGTTGCCGACACAATTTATGTCGGACCGGAAGCAGAATTTTTTGTATTTGACGAAGTTTTTTATCACAACGACCAGCAATCAGCCGGTTATTCAATTAATTCCGAAGAAGGACACTGGAATACGGGAAGAAACGGAAATGAAATGTCGCCGAATTTCGGTTATCACATTCGCCCGAAGGAAGGCTACGTTCCGGTTGCCCCAAATGATACATTGATTGATTTAAGAAACTCGATATCTTTGCTTTTGGCTGATGTGGGAATTCACGTCGAATGTCATCACCACGAAGTTGCGACTGCCGGACAATGCGAAATTGATTTCCGCTTTTCAAATCTCTTGCACACGGCTGACAATGTGCTGCTCTTTAAATACATCGTCAAAAATACGGCTTACGCGCACGGCAAAACGGCAACCTTTATGCCGAAACCGCTTTACGGCGACAACGGTTCGGGAATGCACGTTCACCAATCGCTCTGGAAAGACGGCGAGCCGCTTTTCGGCGGCGACCAATACGCCGGTCTTTCGGAAATGGCGAAATTCTATATCGGCGGACTTTTAAAACACGCGCCCGCCCTTGTTGCCTTTGCCGCGCCGACGACGAACAGTTTCAAGCGGCTTGTTCCGGGTTTTGAAGCTCCCGTAAATTTAGCTTATTCAGCCAGAAACCGTTCTGCCGCCGTGCGAATTCCGATGTTTTCACAATCACCGAAAGCTAAACGGCTCGAATTTCGTCCACCCGATCCGTCGTGCAATCCGTATATTACATTTTCCGCGCTTTTAATGGCAGGTCTTGACGGCGTCCAAAACCGTATTGATCCGGGCGAGCCGCTCGACAAAGACATCTACGATTTGTCGCCGGAAGAATTAAAAGATGTGCCGAGTCTTCCGGGAACGTTGGACGAAGCCTTGAAAGCATTGGAAAACGACCACGAATTTCTGCTTAAAGGCGATGTTTTTACCACAGAGATTATCGAGCGCTGGATAAAATACAAACGCGAAAACGAAATAAATCCCTTAAGGCTGCGCCCACATCCGTTGGAGTTTTCGATGTATTTTGATGTCTAAAATTGATTTTACATAAAAGAAGTGGACCCGGGAAAGCTATTTCCCGGGTCCACTTCTTTATTTCTATAAACAAGAAATTACTGATTTGGCTAATTTAATAAGCCTGTGCCCGTTGCCGTAAAGTTGGCATCCATTAAATCTTCCAAAAGATTTATTACCCTTTCGTTTTGGCTGAAAGTATATCGTTTCGAAGAAACTCTCAGTGAATAGCTTCCGCCGGTCGGGACATCTTCAAATGTATAACGACCCAAGGAATTGGTCCGAGTCGTTAAAGTTTCACCGGTTGAAAGATTCGTTAAGGTTACGACAACACGTGAAGCAGCTTTACCGTTGACATCTCTGATTCTTCCGCTGACCGTTGCGGTTGCCGCCGTTGGATTAAGAGTCGAACAAACGCTCACGCCACCAATAGAGGCGGCGTTGCCAATAGTTCCCGCCGGTCTGGTGCGCGGCGTGGTATTGCCGGGGATTTGCCCCGCATTGGTCGCTAAAACCTGGAATTGCGCCGGAAAAGTCAAATACTCGTCGTGCCAAAACTCTACGTCTTGATCCAAAGCATCGGTGATACCAACTGCCAGACCAGCCTCGGTTGGTGTGATATTGCTGTATTGAAGTCCGATATTAGTGGTAAAAGTACCGAACAATCCAAGATAAGCATAGGGATTGGGAAAGTCCGAAGTAAATCCTATCAAACCGCCCCTGTTATCAACAAAACTGGCAATAGCAAACTGCCGCGCGGATAAAGCATTATTTTCCTCTTGCGTCAATCCGCCTGAAGGAGTATTAGTAATGGAACTTGCCACGGCAATCAGTCTGAAGTTAAAGAAATTTACTGCAGCAATGTTTGCCGCTCCATTAACGAATGTCACGGGTATTCCAGTTGCCAATGAAATATCGCGCCAAAATGCCGTTACATCATCACCTGGACTACCACTATTCATAGGACAGACAGAAGGAGTGACGAGGTCTTTTCCGCCGCCGATAACCAAAATACCCGTCTTACCATTACGCGCTTGGTCGTAAATCGACCGGACGAGAGGTGCAAAGAATTGGTTAGGATCGTGATCGACCGTGCAGCCTTGTGTGTCTTCGGCATCAATCCCCAGCAAAGCTATCGGACCGCAATCTTGAATTTGCGCTTGCGCCTTCTCAGCCGGATTGATCAGGAAAAATGCGCAGGTTAATAACAAAAAAGTCAAATATTTCTTCATTTTAATTACCCTCCTTAATGTATTTTTACAAAATACGAAAGAATATTTGCTAAATCTTAATTTGGGGAGACGGCAAATATATTGTTAAAAAATGTTTAAGACAAAATTACTAATCTTGAAACATTTATGAATTTAAGAACTGGTAGCATTGCAACATAAATTCACTACAGTGTCAACGATTTTTCGTTCCGAATAATTATTTAAAAACCGCTACCTAATAACAAAAATAGTGTTTGTTTTCAAAGCAATTTCAAGGATTTTACTCAAGTCTATATTACGACGCTAAAATAAAATAAATTTTTTACGTATGAGCTCGCATCCGTTGGAGTTTTCAATGTCTAATTTATAATTTTAGATAAAAAAAGTGGACTGGAAAAGTTATTTGCCAGTCCACTTTTTTATTTCTACAAACGGAAAACTAACGATTTTACTGAAGCGTTCCGCCTGTCCCGGACGCCGTAAAGTTGGCATCCATTAAATCTTCAAGAAGATTTATTACCCTTTCATATTGATTGAAAGTATATCGTTTTGAAGAGACCTTCAGCGAATAGCTTCCGCCTGTCGGCACATCTTCAAATGTATAACGACCAAGCGAATTTGTTCGAGTCGTTAAAGTTTCGCCGGTTGAAAGATTCGTTAAAGTTACGACAACACGTGATGCAGCTTTACCGTTAACATCTCTGATTCTTCCGCTGACATTTGCTGTTGCTGCCGTTGAGATCGCGCAGGTGTTGATGTCGGAGTATGCCTGAGCGACAATAATATCCGATACAATTACACCACCGACTCTTGCGATGATGTGTAAAGCGTTGACCGTAATATTAGGATTCCCCGCGCTGGATGTCTGTTCGTTAAGTATAATGTCAAATGTCACATTATTCAGCGCTGTCACACGAATTAAAGATGTGTTCGGAGCAGGCGTCACGAGTACCTGCGCGGTTACGAGCATACCGTTAATCCGAAGGTCTTCTATCGTGGTTGTGCCCGAGCAGACTGGGGTTGCGCCGCACGCGCACCTGGAGGTCGCTTCTATAGTGGTGGCGGTAAGGGTATTGCCGAGCAAATTCACATTAAGACCATTGACGGTGGCTCTCGATTGGCTCACGTTAGAAAGCCCAGAAGTTCTTGTTTCGATAATTCCGGTTGTGAGGGTATTATTTGACCCCACAACGTTCAATTGGACACTAGCACTCGCCAAATCACCTTGAAGCGAGCCGCCCGTTATGGGAAGAGGAGTTGTATCGGCAATTCTGGCACCGATGGTTACTGCCCCGCCAACCGCAACCGTGTCAGTAATGACACCTGCTGCTTGTCCGCTGTAGGTGGTCTGCGCTTGCGCTTGTGTTGTTGTCAGCAACGATAAAAACATCATTGCTACCGTACTCAACAGCGTTAATAATATCTTTCTTCTTTTCATGATTTCTCCTTAATTGAGATAGATTTACTTAATCTAAGTGACTAAGTTGTAAAAGTGAAATTGTTTCTGCTGAATGAGAAACATCTCACAAAAATTTGCAAGCCTAAATAAATTATAGGCACCTTTTTTGAAAAATAGTACAAAAGGCAAAAACTAATTTTCTATTGTAACTCCTTGTCAAAGATTCTTTCACGAGAACAGCATCCTTGGAAACTGTTGGTGATCCGTCTCCGCATTTTAAGCGATTTGTGAAAATTGGTCAAACAAAATATTCGCTCATCTACAAAATATTTAAAAAGGCAAATACTTAACTGTGAAAATGATATTCTTCTCAAAGCAAGTTTGATGATTTAACTTTTGCCTGTATTAAACTCGAAAGGTAAATAAATCTTTTACGTTTGCGCCCGCATTAGCAAGGGTTTTTAGATGTGTTTCAATATTTAAGAATAAATTTTAGACAAAAAAATAGTAGAGCGCGAAATAATTCTCACGCTCCACTATTTTTTTTATAAACTTCTTTATAAAAGAAGATTACTGATTTGGTTAATTCATCCAGTCCGGCGACATTGCCGTAAAGTTGGCGTCAGTTAAATCTTCCAACAGATTTATCACTCTTTCATTAACAGAGAAAACATATCGTTTTGAAGAAACTTTCAGCGAATAGCTTCCGCCGGTTGGTACATCTTCAAATGTATAACGACCTAAAGAATTAGTACGGGTCGTTAAAGATTCGCCGGTTGAAAGATTTGTTAACGTAACATTAACGCGCGAAGCAGATTTACCATTAACATCTCTGATTCTTCCGCTCACTGTTGCCGTTGCCGCTGTTGGTCCCGTCGGCGAATTGAGGAACTTTAAATTGTTGTTACCCGCAACAATCTCCGCTAAAATACAGTTGGTGCCGAAGAGGGACTGGGATCCGCCCCCACTCGAGTTTTCGGGGCGTGGGGTTGAAACAAAGCCGCTCGGCACAACTTCACAGACAAGATATCTACCCACTGGAAATCCAGTCACTGTATTAT
>MWVV01000584.1_pt1 | contig 13421 bp, 13 predicted proteins | sample 1047281 | NCBI WGS metagenome assembly MWVV01 (sample SAMN06349986, study PRJNA376086) | soil metagenome | isolation source: PT-2 sample Antarctic (ecotone) soil | place: Antarctica | collected 2015-01-13 | reverse complement strand
ATTCAGGATTTACTCGGTCATAAGGAAATTTCGACAACGATGATTTACACGCACGTTCTGCAAAATAACCGGCTTGGCGTGCGCAGCCCGATTGACGATTAAAGCAAACCTTTCTCTTTTACCCGCAGATAAGTTTCGAGCAGGCGCGGCGCGAGCAAATTGGTTGCTACGTCGAGCGCCAGACCGCCCAGCGTTTCAATTAATCTTAAAGCCGCTTCGCGCTGGCGGATAATCTCCTCGGCGGCGGATTGCATGAAAACATCCCTGATTTCAGAGGGAATTTCGCTGACGGTTTTGTTTAAATCGCGGCTGACGAAATAATCAACCAGAGCCAGCGCTATTAATAAAACGTCATAAACTAAAACCGCGTAATGAAGCCACGGCGCATTCCAGGAAAGCAAAAGCGGGACAAAGCCAGCTGCCAAAAGAATAAAAAAAAGGCGTGAGAAGATAAAGCGCATCTTGAAAGCATCTTACTGAAAAATTATTGTGAAAGGCGCTTTTTTATTGTAAATTAAAATTATCGGAAATAGAACATTGTTAGTTAAAACTATGAATTTCAAACAATTTTATCTCGGCTGTCTGGCACACGCTTCTTATTACATCGGATCAAACGGTGAAGCGGCAATCGTTGATCCGCAGCGTGATATTGACGAATATCTGGCGGAAGCAAAAGCCAGAAATCAAATTATCAAATACGTTATCGAGACCCATCTGCACGCTGATTTTGTCGGCGGTCATTCGGAATTAGCCAGAAAGACAGGCGCGCAAGTCGTTTTCGGCGCGAAGGCTAATGCCGCGTTTGAGCATTTGGCGGTCAAAGACGGCGACGAACTGACGATTGGAGATGTCAAATTAAAAATTCTTGAAACGCCCGGACACACGCCCGAAGGAATTTCGATTATCATCGAAGACACCGCCAGCGCGGGAGAGTCGAAAAAAGTTTTGACCGGCGATACGCTTTTTATCGGCGATGTCGGCAGACCTGATCTGGTCGGCTCAAAAGGATTTACCGCCGAACAAATGGCAGGATTTTTATATGACAGCCTGCACGAAAAGCTTCTGAAACTGTCTGACGACACAGAAGTTTATCCGGCGCACGGCGCGGGTTCTCTTTGCGGCAAAAATATGTCAAAGGAAACCTGGTCAACGATTGGCGTGCAAAAAAAATTAAATTACGCGCTCGCGCCAATGTTGAAAACGGACTTTGTAAAAATGTTGACGGAGAATCTGCCGGAAATGCCCGCTTATTTTTCACAAAGCGTCGCCAAAAATCGGGCGGGCGCAAGCGTTTTGGCGGATTTACCGAAACCGGAAGCGATGTCGGCGCGGGAAGTTAGAGATTTTGAAGGCTTAACTTTAGATGTTCGCGGTGCGGATGAATTCGGCGCTAGTCACGTTCCAAACTCTCTGAATATCGGGCTTGGCGGACAATTCGCTTCGTGGGCTGGAACTTTAATCGAAGCCGAGACGCCGATTGTAGTCGTTGCCGAATCAGAAGAAAAAGTCGAGGAAACGGTCGTCCGTCTGGCGCGGGTCGGAATCGAAACGGTTCGAGGCTTTTTGAAAAACGGAATCTCAGCCTGGACAGATGCGGAATTTGAAGCGGCGAAAATCAAACAAATTTCTGTTGAAGAAATGAATGAACATTTAGCTGAAAACGTAGATTTACAGTTTATCGACGTGCGCCGATCCGGTGAATTTGAAAGTGGGCGCGTACCGAAGACGAAGAATTTAACTTAGTCGAATTTAGACAAACTAAATGTTAAACTTGATTCGTCGCGCCCGACTTTTGTGATCTGTCAGGGTGGTTATCGTTCGAGCGCGGCAACAAGTATTCTGGAAGGGAAAGGTTTTAAAAAGCTTTATAACATCAGCGGCGGAACTGCCGCCTGGATAAAAGCCGGTTTGGAAACGGAAAAAGTATAACAAATACCTATCCAGCAAAAACAAAAAAGAAAAAGATAAACGAGCGAGGTTTTAGAAATGCGATTTAGAATGCTTTTCCTTGTCCTGTTTTTGAGTTTTGTGTTTTCGGCGGACGTTTTTTCACAGGACAAAACTTCGCCTACGGATGAAGCGGATGAAATTCTAAAAATAGATACTCAGTTAGTTGACGTGCCGGTAGTTGTAACCGACAAAAATGGCACGCCGCTTCTGAACTTGAAAAAAAATAATTTTACTATTTTTGAAGACGGCGTAAAGCAGGAGTTGTCGGATTTCGCGGCGACTAATGCGCCGTTTGAGGTCGCGCTTGTGCTTGACACGAGCGGCTCGACCCGCTCGGATTTAAGTTTGATTCAGCGGGCGGCTGAAAATTTTATCGCGTCCCTGAGAAAAGGCGATCGAGTTTCGGTTGTTTCTTTTGACACGGGAGCGAGAAACGGCAAAAAAACAGCAGTCAGCCGTGTTCTGACCGGACTGACCGACGACCGCTTGAAACTGAAAAACGCGCTCGCTGAAGTCAAATTAAGCAACGGCACGCCTTATTATGACGGGCTGCTCGATGTTGTCGAAAAGGTTTTCAGCGAACCGGCAAAAGATGAATTTCGCGGACGGCGCGCGCTCGTCGCTTTATCCGACGGTGTCGATTCGACCAGCGTGACTGATTTTGCGGAAGTCCGCGAGCGCTTCGAGCAAGCCGGAATCGTTTCTTATTTTATCCAGGTTGATACGCGCGATTTTTTCGAAGAAAATCTTTTAGGCGACTGCGAAGTGGCGATGCGTTTTTCCTCCGCTCAAATAAAGCGCTATTACCGAACATTTTACCCGAAATCGAAAATCGAAAAAGTCTCTAATTTTTGCGGTCTGGGTGATTTCGAGCGCCTCGACATCAGCAAAAGACTATATGAATTAGCTGATTTTGAAATGCAGAAAATGGCGAAAACTTCCGGCGGCAAGGTTTTCCCCGTCGTCGATTTAAGCGAAGCGCGCAACGCCTTCAGCAAAGTAGCGGATGAAATCGGCAAAAAATATTCTCTGGGTTATTATTCTTCAAACGAAAAACGCGACGGAACCGAGCGCAAAATAAAAGTTACATTAAAAGGAGCGCCGGCAGGAGCACAAATTCGCGCTCGTGAAAGTTATGCAGCGCCGACAAATTAAAGTAAAAAGGTGAAAAAGAAGATTGTCATTGAGCGGAACTTCATTTTTACCATGTTTTTCACTTCCTCCATATACATTTCGCTGTTCACCTTTTCACCTTTTCACCTTTAAAGGCTTGAACCGCTTCCGCCGCGCCGGCGTGCATAATTTCGGGGCGATGATAGCGCCAGTGTTTTTCGAATTCTTCGTCTGAAAGATTTTGATTTGATTCGCGTTCTCTCGATTTTAAAAAATTTTCGCACCAATCGCGCATTTCCTGATTTTGATTCAACGCGGTTCGCGCTCCGTGCATCATATTGTCTCGTTCCATAACTTGTTTCTCCTTTTATGGTAAATTTTTAGCAGCAAACTTTTACGCTGGTACCAGCGTAAAACAAATAATTTATATTTCGCTTCGGGAGTTTTTCGTGAAAAAAATATTATTCGCTTCATTACTAATTTTATTAAATTTCAATCTCAATTTCGCACAAGCCGGAGCGGTAAAGCAAATCGCACCGAAAGCGTCAGCGGCGACAAAAATCGTTTTGCCGCAAAGCGTCGAAGTTCCGTTCGTCAATAAAACTCTGGCAAACGGGTTGGAAATTATTGTTCTCGTTGATAAAAGCGTTCCGCTGGCGACCGTCGAACTCGCCGTCCGCAACGGTTCTTTTACCGAACCGCCGGAATTAAATGGTTTATCGCATCTTTACGAACATATGTTTTTTAAGCCCAATCAGGCGGTTTTGCTTTACAGATGCGAACTCGCTCTGAAATACGGCAATACAAATTATTATAACGGCGAAAAATGTCTGGAAAAATCGAAGCTCAAAAATCAAATTGGGAGCGTTCATTATTTGGACGACGAAGAACAGCTCAATATTTTCAACGGCACGACGCGCGAAGAAGTCGTCAATTATTATTACACGACGACCAGCCCGTATGTCTCAAGCGCGATGCGTCTGATCAACGACGCAGTTCGTTATCCGACTTTTGACGAAGCGCAATTTGAGCAGGAAAAGCAGGTTGTCAACGGCGAAATCGACCGCAATTTCGGAAACCCTTTTTATTATTTAGACCGCGCTCTCAAGGATAAACTTTATTACAAATATCCGACGCGCAAAAATCCGCTCGGCACGCGCGAAACCGTTCTTTCGGCGACAACCGAGAAAATGCGCCAGATCCAGTCGCGCTATTACGTGCCGAACAACGCGGCTCTGGTGGTTACGGGTGATGTCAACCCGGAAGAAATTTTCAAATCAGCCGAGCAGATTTTCGGCAGTTGGGAGAAACGAAAAGTTGATCCGTTCAAAGAATTTCCGCTCGTTGAACACCCGGCATTGACAAAAAGTGAAGGCGTGATTGTCGAACAGCCCGTGCAGAATGTTTTAATTCAGATCGGCTGGCACGGTCCTTCAGTCGGAAAAGACGATGCGGCGACTTACGCGGCAGACATTTTTTCATACATTTTAGCGCAGCCCGATTCGCGTTTTCAGCGCAGCTTGATTGATTCAAGTTTAGTCTCTGGAGCAGATACTTATTATTTGACGCAGAGAAATGTCGGACCGATCATTTTGACTTTGATCACGACGCCCGACAAAGCAAAAGCAGCGCTCAAAGCTGCTTACGCCGAAATCGCGCAATTTGATAAGCCAAATTATTTCACTAATGAGGAACTTGAAAACGCCAAAACAATTTTGGAATCCAGAGATTTGTTTGACCGCGAAAAACTCAGCGATTACGCGCACACACTCGGTTTTTGGTGGAGTTCAACCGGAATCGAATATTTTCGAGGATATTACAAAAATCTGCGGGCGATTTCCCGCGCCGATACGAATCGTTACGTCAAAACTTATATTCAGGGCAAGCCGCACGTCGGCATCGCCCTCATTTCAGCGGACGCGCAAACCCAGGCTAAAATCACGCCTGAAGATTTAATAGGAAAATAACTTTATGAGAGTGGTAAGTGGTAAGTGGTTAGCGGTTAGTGAATTTGTTTTACTGACATTTGTTTTTTTAACTTTTATATCGTCAAGCTTTGCTCAAACGAATAAAAAGCCGAGTATTGCCGATCAGGCGGCTTTGGTTTCGGAATTTGACGTGAACGGCTTAAAGGTTCTCGTCAAACGCCGCGTCAATTCGCCGACGGTCGCCGCAGGACTTTTTATCCGTGGCGGGGCACGCAACATCACAGCTAAAAATGCCGGAATCGAAAGTTTTATGCTTGAAGTCGCCACTGAAGGCAGCAAGAATTTTTCGCGTGAGACCTTGCGGCGCGAACTTGCGCGGACGGGAAGTAGCGTCGGTTCGAGCGCAATTAATGATTACAGCGTTTTGAGTTTGGCTTCCACGAGACAAAATTTTGACCGTTCGTGGAATGTTTTTACGGACATCGCGCTGAACCCGACGTTTGCTGCCAGCGATATTGAACAGGCGCGGCAGAGAATCGCCACCGGTTTGCGGGAACAGGAAACGGACAACGATAATTTTTTGCAGGTTTTGCAGGACCGCATAATTTACGCGAAACATCCATATGCCAATTCGGTCACTGGAACTCTCGAGACAATTAACAGCTTTACCGCCAAAGATTTAGCCGATTATCATCAAAAGCTGATGCAGACTTCGCGCCTTCTGCTCGTTGTCGTCGGCGACATCGACGCGAAGGAATTGCAAGCCAAAGTTGCCGCGACGCTTGGTAAACTGCCGCGCGGCGATTATAAAGAACAGCCATACCCGGCGCTTGATTTTTCCAAACCGACCGTCGATGTTACCACCCGCACTCTGCCGACCAATTACGTGCAGGGCGTTTTTAACGCGCCGTCCTTAAACAGTCGTGATTATTCGGCGATGCGAGTCGCCGTCGGAATTTTGCAGAGCCGCGTCAATGAAGAAGTCCGCAACAAACGGCAACTTTCCTACGCGCCGAATGCGGAACTTGAATCTTTCGCCGCGAATACGGCAAACATTTACGTGACGGCGGTGGACGCGAATCAAGCTGTCGGCGTGATGCTCAATGAAATAAATAATTTGAAAACCCGGACGATTCTGCCCGAAGTAATTTCCAGCATTGCCGGACATTTTCTGACGACTTATTATCAGGGGCAGGAAACAAATCGGGCGCAAGCCGCCGAACTTGCCAAATACGAATTGATCGGTGGTGGCTGGCGAAATTCGTTTAATTTTTTAGATAAAGTTCTTGACGTAAAACCTGAAGACGTGCAGACGGTTTCAAAAAATTATATGAAAAACCTTCGTTTCGTCGTCATCGGTGATCCGCTTGCCATTGATAAAAATATTTTCCTGCAAAATTAAATATGCTTGAGAAAAGGTAAAAAAGGCGGGAAGAATTTATAAATTCTTCCCGCCTTTTTTTTACGCATTCTATTGAGAATCCTTAACTCTTCTGTTTTTCTCCAAAGGCGCTACAGGTTTTGGTTCCTCAGGTTTTTCCTCTTGATTTTTTGGTTCAGTGCGCGTCTTTTCACGCTTCGGCGGCGGTTCGGGGCGCGGCGATTCAGCTTCATTGACCGGCGGCAATTGCCTGCGTTCGTTGCGTTCCCGTCGCTGCGGCGTTTCTTCAGATGGCGGCGGCTGTCTTTCAGGCGTGTTTTCGCGCGGTCTTCTAGCGGGCGGCGATCCTTGATTTCTATTTTCGACAGAATTTTCGCCCTTTGAACGCGGTTCGAGTTCGTTGACCGGAGTTCTTCTCGGACGCGGCGTTTGCCTCGTTTCCTCTGAATTTTCTGCTGAAATAGAAACTGAACGCGACGGACGTCTTACCGCACCAGTATTACGTATTTCAGATTCAGTTTTCGTTCCTCCAGTTTCAACAGCCGGAATTCTTTCAAGCGGCATCCGTTCGCCCTGCACACGCGCTTTACGCAAATTTTCGTCAAGCGGCACACCGATTATTCTGTCGGTCACGCCTGTTCTGGCACGAAGCTCAGTCTTTTCCAACTTTGGAGTTTCCGCCCGAATTTCTCTGCTGATTCTTCCGCTTAAATCTTTATAATTCGGAAGCCTCAGCGAATCCGTTTCCAGCGTCGGCGATTTTAACAAAACTTTTTTAGCCACCTCAAGCGGCGCAGGACGAAAATTTTTAGTCTGAATGCCGAATTCATTGATCGGAATACCGATTACTCCACGCACCGGAACATCTGTTACTGCCAAATTGTCCGTGTTTAATAAGCGAGAATTGGTATTTCTTCTTCGCAAAAGCGGTGTTGGTGTGGGATTGATAACCACAGTCGTATTGTTGACAACAGTTGTGTTATACCGCCTACGATCAATATAAGTCGAGTGATAATTGTGATTATAATTATAGTAGCCGCGATTATACGGCAGAGGATACCAACAAACGTTGCCGGCGATATAATTGACAATCACCAAAGCCGGTCGCCACCAGCTGCGCCCGGTTCGTTGCGCCGGATACGGCGTCCAATACCAGCCGCTGTCATAAACCCAGCGTCCGTGATGATAAGTCGCCCAGCCCCACGGCTCGTCATTGACCCATGTCCAGCCAAAAGGCGGAATCCAGCGCCATTGTCCGTAACGATACGGCGACCAATCAGTGTAATTGGCGGTAGCGGTTCCGAATGGTTTCCAGACATAACCATATTTTTTGGTGTAAATCCATTCGCCGTGTTCGTTTAAATCTTCCGCGCCGTAAATGTCTTGGTCATAATATTTATCGTAATCGGCTTTCTGCAGAAGTTTGGCAATCACGGCATCGCGCTCAAGCGAAAAGCTGTCAAACTCATCGGCAAAACGCGCGGCATCGGCGGTTTCCCACTCGCCTGAATATTCGCCACTAATTTGAATTTGCGCGGTTCTGCCGCTGCGCAGAGTAAAACCTGAATTTTCCGTGTAGATACGCGCCTGCCCGCCGTCTGCCGCGCTGACGCGAACTTCAATTTCATTATTGCTGCCGGCGTCGACGCGAAACATTCCTGCCTTTTGCACGGAAACGGTGGTTTGCGGCGCGTCAATTTCAAAGTATCCTCGGGCTTTGTCAAAATTTCGCGCGCGCAAAGTCAGAGTTCCCTGCGGCAAGCTGACGGCGACGCCCTCATCGCGCAGAGTCGTTATTTTCAAACGCGAGTTTTCGGAAAGCCGCAGATGCGTGTAGCTGTTAAATTGAATTTCCAAGCGGGTGCGACCGTCGGTAGCGATTTCGTCGCCTTCGACGAGCGGCAGATTTTGCCCGGCGCGTTCCCATTCTTCGCTGTCGGCACGTTTAATTTGCGCTTCACTGCGAATAAAACTAATGCGGGCGACGCGGGCGTTAACTTCTATTTCCGACCCGGTGTCATTGGAAGTCTGCGCAAAACTGATTTTCGCGCCGCTGAGCAAAAAGGGCATTACGAAGAAAAATGCCCAAAGAATTTTCTTTGTCAAATGCATATTATTGTTCTCCTCTTTTTGTAAAATTTTCTTTGGGAAGAGCGAACAAATCGAATTTCTTCAACTTTTACTTGAATTTACAGCAAAATTTATACCGAGTAATACAAATTTTTCAAAGCGAGCTTGATGCTCAAATTCTGTCTGAAGAATCCGTAAATTATCAGCGAAAATTTGTATACCAAATTGTTAAACACTAAGTTTATCAAATACCAAATGGTGTAGGATTGACAAAAAGCTTGGCTTACTCCTTACTTTGATTTTGAAAATAGCGAATAAGAGGCGCATCTCAAGCTCTGTATCATAAAGATATTTAAAACCTTTTGCTTGCGTTTTGCAACTAACAGTTTTTTTACTATAAATTTGCTATCAAAACTTTTTTAAATATTGTGAGGACTTATAAAAAATGAAAAAATTTACATTCGTCAGTTTTGTAATTTTAACGCTTGCCTTTACCGCGTTTGCACAGAAAACCAAGACCATCAAACTTAAAACCACAACCGTTACGGAAACTGTCGTTGCTGCCAATGAAAAAGGTGTGCGCGATGCCTTTGAACGGCTCGTTGAAGGCATTAGACAAGCCGATGCCGCCAAGGTGATGAGCGTTTATCAGAATTCGGATAAAATTCTTTTCTTTAATAATAACGGGACAGCGACGATAAGTTGGGAAACGATGAAGAAAAACCGCGAATCGCTTTACGCCAACACCAAAAACGTGAATTTGGACATTACCGGTTTACGCGTTGAAATGCTCGGCAAAGATTCAGCCTATGTGACCTGCAAATGGAAACAGCAACAGGAGTACAGCGGAAAACTCGAAACAGCTTCGGGTAGAATGACTCTTGTTTTTCGGCTAATTGGCAAGGACTGGAAAGTCATTCACCTGCACACTTCGCCCGACAGCCCGGATGCGGCGCGACCTGTCTTCCCTTCTGAAAGAGAGAGAATCAGTAATTAAAATTATGAAAAAATATTTTATTACGTTTATTTTTGTTTTATTTTTCGCTTTAAATGTAAGCGAAAGCTTTGCATGTAGTTGCGGTATATTGACAGATACAAACTTAGAAATTTTAGTCAACCGAGGTTTTACGGAGGCATCGGCTGTATTTTCCGGTAAAGTTGTTAAAATAGAGCAAAAACAAAAAAATGGTTTCAAAAAAGTAACTTTTAAGGTTGGAAAATCTTGGAAGACCAGATTAAAAAATAAAGTAATTGTTACTACAGGGGAAGATAGCGCAAGTTGTGGTTATAACTTTGATGTTGAAAAAATTTATCTTGTCTATGCTTACTTTGATAAAGAAAATAATCAATTAGCCACAACTATTTGCACCCGGACCTCTCCTCTCAAATTTAACAAAGACGTAGAAGCATTAAACAAAATAGAAAAAAGTAAGATTAAATCTTTTCCAAAATAACTTGCGCCACGGCGTGTTCGGTGGTGTGCGAAAGCGTCAGATGAATTCGATTGGCGCCAAGATTTTCTAAAATGTTTTGCGCTTCGCCGCGAATTTTCAGATTTGGAACGTTCATCTCATTTGAAATAATTTCAATGTCGTGCCACGTGATGCGCCCGCGCCAGCCAGTTTTAAGAGCCTTCAAAAACGCTTCTTTCGCCGCAAAACGGGCGGCAAAAGACTGGGCGGCGGTGACGCCTTTGGCTTTACAATACGCGCGTTCTCGCTCGGTAAAAACCCGCACGGCAAAACGCGGCGTTCTCCTCAAAGTTTCACGAATACGGTAAACTTCTATAATGTCTATTCCAATAGAAACGATCACAAAGTCAGTTCAAAGCCCAAAGTTCAAAGTTCAAAGTTTTAATGAAGACTTAAGTTTAACCGAAAACGGCTTTTATTGGCGAGAAAAGAATGGCATTAAAGTTTTAATCTGCCGCGCTTTGGAGGAGAAAGGTTTTGTCAACGGATTTTCGACCAGGCTCGGCGGCGTGAGCGATTTTCCGAAAAATTCTTTGAACTTAGCCGGATACAATGAAGATTCGACAGAAAATATTGAGGAAAATCGGCGGCGGTTTTTACGTCTTTTTGACGGAGATTTCAAAATTGCTTCGTGCTGGCAGATTCATAGCGCGGACGTGCGCGTGGTCAAAACTTTTGAAGACTTCGCGGACGGAAATCAGAAATTTGACGCTCTCGTTTCAAATTTAGAAAATGTTTTACTGGGCGCGAAAACTGCCGACTGCGTTCCGGTTTTGCTTGGCGACGCCAAAACAAAAGCGTTCGCGGCGATTCACGCCGGTTGGCGCGGAACTGCGGGGTCGATTGTGAAAAATGCGTGTGAAAAGATGCACGCGCATTTCGGCACCAATCCAAAAGATTTAATTTGCGCGATTGGTCCTGCGGCAAGCGGCAAAAACTACGAAATCGGGCAAAACGTAATTGACGCTTTCCGCGAAAATTTCTCGCAATCCAAACATCTTTTCACGCCGACGCGCTCCGGTCACGCCTTCGTTAATTTACCGTTGGCAAACAAAGAACAACTCATTTCCGTCGGCGTCTTACCTGAAAACATCCACGTCGCGCCGCTCTGCACAATCGACAGAATTGATTTATTTTTTTCCTACCGCGCTGAGGGCAAAACCGGGCGTTTAATGTCGATTATTGGATTAAATTGAGAGGAGAAGTGGAGAAAAGAAGATTTTTGATTATAAACTCTGATTTGAAATTTTGCTCTCAAAAATCAAAGAATGCGAAATTTCCTCGTCTCCTTTTCTCCGCTTCTTCTCTTCTTAACTGACCTTCGCCGTTAAAGTAACTTCCTTGCTTTTCGGCGCGTAGCAAACTTCGTCGGTGCAAGCCTGATAGCGCACAACGGCGCGGACTTTAACAACATTTCCCTTAAAATTTGCGGGAACGGAAACGTTAAAATTAAAGACGGCGCGATTTTCATAAACATTAAGCGTGTCTTCAGAAAAACCGAATTTACGATTTTTTCCGCCCGGATATTTAATTGCCCCGACTTTTGCGCCCGCCGCGCTGATTTTAATCGATGTCGGGATAGCGAATTCGCTGTTCGGTCGGCTTGAATTGACGTGCAAACCGGCGGGAATATTCATCACAATCGTTCCTTTTGCTGCCGCGCCGCGTTTAACCGTACCGACAGAACCGCTGATTGTTTGAGCGCCTGCCGTCGAGAAAACGCCCGCCAAAAAGATTAAACTTAAAGAGAAAACTGTATTTAATAAATTTTTTTTCATAAATTCACTCGCCAAAATAGATGTTAGATTGATTTTTCAAGATGCTTTTATTTTACTGTAAAACTTTCAAGCATTTCACTTAGACGCTCCGCATAAATTTCTCTGTAATTTTCCAAAATCGAAATTTGCAGTTCATAAACTTTTTGCCTTTGCAGGCTGTGAACAATTTTCCAAACTTTAAAAAACTGCGCTTCGTTTTCGGATTTTCTACCTTCGATCAGACAAACGTTTTGTTTGCTATTAATTACCAAAACGTTTTCCGAAACAATTTCACTGATTAATTTTTTCGCGTTCGCGCAAGTTTCCTTAAAATCTGCATTAGAAAAAATTTGGAGATGCGCTGTCATTTGATTGAATTCTTCCGCATCATTTTTACCAAACTCTTTTGAGTATGCCTCAAACGCAAATTCCGACTTATCGCGCAAAGGATTAATTAAGCCTTCGGGTTTGATTATTATAAAGTCTTTCGTGTCAATTACTTCCCGCTCAAAAGCCGTCGCCGCGCTCTTTTTGATTTTCGTCGAAACGAAAACCATCAAAGCGACCAGCGCAACACCTGCAATAAGAATTTCCATAATAACTCTAACTTGAAATTTCAACTAGATTTGGCGCGTCTTTGGCGGCAAGCTGCCCGCAAGCAGCATAAATATCGCGCCCGCGCGGGGTGCGGATATAAGCTGAAACGCCTTTTTCTTCTAAAATATTTTTAAAGCGATAAATTTGTTCGCGCGTCGGCGGGTGATATTCGAGTGGTTCAGCCGAATTGTGCGCGATAAGATTAATTTTCACGCGATTTAACTCGTGTGTGTTGAGAAGTTTAGCAAGTTCGCGGGCGTGTTCATCACTGTCATTTACACCGCCAAGCAAAACATATTCAAACGTAAAACGCTCGCCGCGGCGCATAGATTTTTCAAACTCTTTCGCCGCCGTCAGAAGTTCTTCAATCCGCCAGCGCTTATTGATTGGCATCAGTTTATCGCGCAGTTCATCGTTCGGAGCGGAAAGTGAAATCGCCAGGTGCGGACGTTTTTCGAGTTTGGCAAATTCGTAAATTTTCGGCACAATTCCGGCGGTCGAAACGGTCACGCGGTTCGGCACGATAAACAAACCTTCGGCGTCCGCCATAATTTCCAAAGCTTTCGTCAGATTTTCAAAGTTCAGAAACGGCTCGCCCGCGCCCATCGCCACCAGATTTGTTCCGTGCGGAGTTTCCTGCGAAACTCCGTAAACGTCATTGAGAACAATTATTATCTGCTCGACAATTTCTCCGGCGGTCAAATTTCGCAAGAGCCCAAGCTTCGCCGTCAGGCAAAAATCGCATTTGAGCGGACAACCCGACTGCGATGAAAAGCAAATCGTATCGCGGCTTTCGGTCGGGATAAAAACGGCTTCGACCGGGAAATTATCAAAGGTTTTCATCAAAAAGCGGCGCGTTCCGTCAGATGAAACATAGCGCGATTCGACTTTTAATGTTGAAGCCGCAGCGGTTTCATTTAATTTTTCACGAAACGCTCCCGGCAAATCGGTCATTTCATCAAAGGAAAGCAGACGACGCGCGTGCAAGCCCCTGAAAATCTGCTGTGCGCGATATTTCGGCGCGCCGATTCGCTCGACAAACTCGATTAGCTCCGTTTTTGAAAATCCGCTCAAATGAAGTTTTTCGCTTTTCACACTTCTATTTTAACGCATCTTTTGCTAAAAACGCACCAGAGGCTTTTTTATTAGTTTA
>MWVV01000583.1_pt1 | contig 13435 bp, 12 predicted proteins | sample 1047281 | NCBI WGS metagenome assembly MWVV01 (sample SAMN06349986, study PRJNA376086) | soil metagenome | isolation source: PT-2 sample Antarctic (ecotone) soil | place: Antarctica | collected 2015-01-13 | reverse complement strand
AGTCATTATCGAAACCGCGCTTCTTACAGACCAAGAAAAAGTTCGGGCGTGTCTGGCGTCAAAAAACGCAGGTGCGGATTTTGTCAAAACTTCGACGGGTTTTGCTAAAGGCGGCGCGACGGTTAATGACATTGCCTTAATGCGGCGCACCGTCGGTAAAGATTTAGGCGTGAAGGCTTCGGGCGGCGTGAAAGGAATTGAAGACGCGAAAGCGATGGTCGAAGCGGGCGCAACCCGCATTGGTGCATCAGTCGGTGTCAAAATCGCGCAGGAAGCAAGCGGCGTTAAATCAAGTATTGTGGCGGGAAACTATTGATTTTTCTTCATGCCTTACAATTACAAGTGAACTCTTGGATTCAAATTCAAAGATAGATATATGAAAATCTTTTACTGCTTTATAATCATAAGCTAATTTACGGGGCAAGAGCAGTTACAGACCTGCTTTCGTGATATTGATTCTTCAAAAACAGAAAGATTTCTAATAAAATATTCAATTATATCTTTGCCCGCGTCAACAGCCAATTTTTTCTGTTCGAGAGTTCCGTTGAAATTGTCTGTAAATTTTTGATACAAAAGTTTTGCCTCTTCGAGTGCTTTTGGCGTGTTTTCGCTTATGACTTTGATTAATGCATCGCTCGCCTGAGCATTTTTCAAAGATTTTTCGTCCCTAGCGGTTAGCTCAAAACTCACATTGTATTTGCGCACATTTTTAATTGTTTGTTCGTTGATGGCATAGATTGATTTATCGTTAGATTTAGATTTCAGAATTTTTATTATCTGTTTGAGAGTCAGCGGTTCATCTTGTTGACCCTTAACTGGTAGTTGACCAGCGAAAATAATAAACAGAACAATACACATAGATACAGCCGCTGTTTTATAGCCACAATTTTTCATACTGATTTGAACCTTTTTAATAATCAAACTTATACGGTAAACGACTGAGTTTGCCGAGTTTGACCGCCCGCCGCCGCAAACGGTTCTAACCCGCATAATTTTTCTAGCCAAACGAAACGAACATCGCGCCGTCGAGTCCAATTTTCTCTTTCAAGATGGCTTGTGCAATAAAGAGTTTGACAAAAAGGCGAACGTCTTCACGGCGGAATTGGTCAATCAAACCGCGCGTTCTTCCCAAATCGGCTTGCGCCAGCATTTTGAGTTCTTTGCCGTAACGGAAGAATTTTGAACCGGCTGAACCGAAACCGTTTGCCATCAAGATTTCACCATTGCGGAAAATCTGATTTTGCTTGTTGTATTTCGCCAGAATCGCACCGGCGTTAATCAGTTCGTTGGCTTGTTCGACGACCGGCGAAAGCATTGTAAAAGCGCGTGGCGGGTCAATAACCGCGTAACCGGCAATGACTTTGACCAGACCTTCGGTTTCGTCCTTGTCCTCGGGAAAATCCTTGACCATTTGTTTGGCGTCGTCCATTAGTTTAAGCGCGGCTTCTTTGCTTTCTTTTGTGTTCAAACGATGCGAAACAACGGCTAAATTAACCGTTTGTTCGACTTTTGAATTGCCACTTCCCATACGGTCAATGATTTTTCGGGCTTCGTCAATTTTTCCGGCTTTTAGCTGCTGCGCCGCCAAATTTGAATCAATTTCGGCAATGGCGTCATCACGCTCTTTGCTTTCCGGCAAGTTTTGCAGTAAGGAACGTACTTTTTCGCTTTCACCGTTTGAGATTGCGCGATGCGCGGCTTGTCGATAAAGCATTCCGCGCATCCGCGGCTCGGCTTTCGCGGCGTCGGCAAGTATAGCTTCAGGCGTCGCGCTCAGATTGTTCATCGAAGGCGGCAACTCGGCAATGTTCGCGCCTTGCGGCATCTGTTTTTTCAATTCGCCTTGTTTTTGCTTCAGCAAAGCGGTGCGTTCGGGAACGATTTTTTCCAAAATCGGCAGAGCGCTTCTAAAACTGAAGTAACCTTCAAAACCGTTTGTTTTTAACAGCGCGTCGGCAATTTTGTTCGCTAAATCTTTCAGTGTTTTGTCGTCGACTTTTAATTGCGAGAGAACTTTGTTATTCGGATTCGCGCGGCGCGAAGATGTAAAGGTGCCGAGCAAATTGACGGCGAAATTCATATCATTCTGCCGTTTCGCAAAATCCACATCTAATGTTTTCTGCATCGTTTCGCCCATTAATTTATTGGCTAATTCGATGTCTTTAGTGCCGACTTTGTAAATCAAATTCATTACTTCAAACGACAAGCCTTTCGACCAGCTTTCACGAATCAATTTAGCGGCTTTTTGCGGATCTTGCTCGGCAGCGCGGGCGGCAATTGATTGTTCGAGTTGAATTTCCTGCTGCGCTTTAACGTTGCGCGGCGGCTTCGGCGCTGGCGGAGCCGATGGATTTGGAGCGGCAACGGTTGCTGCCGCTAAATAACTTTGCATCTCGGCGGCAACGTCGGCGGGGCGCGTTGTTTGCAGAAGTTCGAGCGCGAATTCCGCGTCGTGCGCGGCTAAGGTTTGCAAAAGCATCCGCCGCAAATTATAAATTTCCATTCTTCCGAACATTGTCGAGGTCATCATCGCCGAATCGGATTTTTCAATCGGTGTGTTGTTCGCCTGCATAATTTCATTTGCCGCGTCGCGGAAAAGCTGCCGGGCGCGTTTTTCGTTTTGCTTCCACAGCACATCGCCCGCCGTTGCGTAAATCAAAGCGCGATTCTCCGACAGTTTGAGCGCCGCGGCTTCGTTTATTGTTTGTTCGAGCAATTCGAGCGCGTTTTTCTGGATTTCCTGCGCGGCTTTTTCTTTTTCAGGCGACAATTCGGTCGGCGCAGTTTGAGCGTGCATCGAGCCGGAAACGAGTAACATCAAAACGAAAATAAAAGCGGTAAAACGACTGTGCATAAAAATCTCCTTTAATGATTGAAAGGTTGTTTGGGAATAAAATTTTAGCACGAGTTATAGTATATTTACGAAGAAACTTCGGCTCGCAACGGTTTTTTAAATAAAAATAAAAAAAGGAACTCAAATATGCAGGAAGGTGCTTTTGCTTTAATTGATTGTCTTGGTTTCAAAGGTATTTGGAAAAGAATGAAAGATGGCAATCCCGAACCTTTAATTAAGAAACTTCAACTTATCAATTCAGAAGTTCAGGGAAATATGGTCTCGAATAATGGCAATCATAAATTATTAAGTATAGACATTAAGGGCATAAATACGAATATTAAGTTGCTGTCTGATACCGTTGCTATAAGTTGTCAGCTTCAAAATCCAGATAATGAAAAACTAACTGAAATTCGTAAATTTTATTTAATTGGTGTAGCTCTAAGTAGCATAGTGATAATTCTTGAGCTTTTTATAAAAGATGATCCTCACCTAACTATGCGGGGATGTATTACATTCGGTGAGCATATAAGTGACGGAAATTTTATTGTAGGACCCGCCGTTGATGAGGCTGCTGAATTTGAAAAATTAGCTCAAGGTGCATTTGTTTGGATGCATCCTAGTGCAGCTTCAATATATAACACTGTGACGGATAGGATAATGACTCATTTTATTGATACTAACACCAATGATAAGGAAATTAATGACCCAATTAAAAAGGAGTTGATGCGAACGTATCTTAGAAGAATTATTACTTGTCAATTAGTTAGCCAAGAATATGAGATGCCAATTAAAGGAGGTGATTATTTACAATGTCCTGTGTTAAATCCGTTGCTTAAAGGATATTCGTCAAAGCAACATCGTCAACAGGTTATTAAAGCCTACTCAGATGCGATGACAGGTAATCAACTAGATGTGTGGTTAAAAAAGCAAAATACAATGAAATTTTTACAAGCAGCTGAAGACACATTAGATAAATTTATAGAAGCTAATTCTGCGTTTGAGGAGATTGGGCTTAGCTTCACAAGAATCAGCACCTTGGTTTTAGACTAAAAAATATAAAGTCTTTTCGAATTTTCACTTTAAGCCATCTCACAAACGAGCGACTTTACAAAAGAATCCGAAAACACAAAAGCAGCGAAATAAAAGTTAGAATTTCATTAACGGTGAACAAAATGTCAGAAGAAATAAAATCGAGTGAAATTACTGATGAGAAAACTTATCTCAACCGGCGTAATTTTATCCGCGCCGGAGTTTTAGCCGGAACGACGCTTGCTACAGCCGGAGTTTATCGTTTCATAAATCCGCCTCCGCCGAAGGAAGTTGTAACGGCGCAAATCAGCGAGATTGTTAAATCAAACGAAACGAACTTGGGCGAAGAATCGACTTCTTTTCAAAGCATCACGAATTACAATAATTTTTATGAGTTTTCGACCAGCAAAACCGCCGTTGCCCGAAAAGCGGAAAATTTCGCAACCAAACCCTGGACGATTGAAGTCGGCGGACTGGTTCAAAAGCCGAAAACTTTTGGCATCGAAGATTTGCTGAACTTTACGCAGGAAGAACGCATTTATCGTTTCCGATGCGTTGAAGGCTGGTCAATGATTATTCCGTGGGTTGGATTTCCCTTGAAAACTTTGCTCGAAAAAGTTGAGCCGCTCGGCACAGCAAAATACGTAGCGTTTGAAACTCTTTACGATGCGAAACAAATGCAATCGAGTTTTTCGGCGGGAATTGATTTTCCATACGTCGAAGGTTTGCGCCTTGACGAAGCGCTTCATCCTTTAACAATTTTGGCGACGGGTCTTTACGGCAAGCAGATGCCGAATCAAAATGGCGCGCCGATACGTCTGGTCGTGCCTTGGAAATACGGTTTCAAAAGTATTAAATCAATTGTGAAAATTACTTTGACCGAGAACGAGCCGCCGACAACCTGGAACATCGCCAATTCAAATGAATACGGATTTTATTCAAATGTTAATCCAAACGTCGCGCATCCGCGCTGGAGTCAAAAAACCGAGCAGCGCATTGGCAAATACACGCGCCGTGAAACTTTGATGTTTAATGGCTACGCCGACGAAGTGGCGAAGCTTTACGAAGGAATGAATTTGAAAAAGGATTTTTAGTGGTGAACCGTAAGTGGTGAGTGAATAGTGAAATGCTAAAAACTCACCGCTCATCGTTCACCGTTCACCGTTAATGGACGTAAAATTTAACAAACTTCTAATTTTCATAAATTCGCTCGTGCCGCTCGCATTGCTTTTGTGGGACGCGATTTTTGGAAACTTAGGCGCGAACCCGATTGAGTTTTTTCTTCGCACAACCGGTGTCTTGACGCTCGTTTTTTTATTTATTACGCTTTCCGTTACGCCGCTTCGCAAATATTTCGGTTGGAATAGTTTAATAAAATTTCGGCGAATGCTCGGACTTTACGCCTTCTTTTACGGCTGTTTGCATTTGATAACTTACAGCGTTTTTGACAAAAGTTTGAGCGTTTCGGCAATTGCCGGTGATGTTTGGGAGCGTCCATTTATTGCCGTCGGAATGTTCAGTTTTTTTCTTTTGATTCCGCTTGCCGTTACTTCGACAAACCAGATGATAAAACGCTTGGGCGGAAAAAACTGGCAGAAACTTCACCGCTTAATTTATATTATCGCCATCGGCGGAGTCGCGCATTTTTGGATGATTGTTAAATCTGACATAACTTATCCGTTTTTGTTCGGATTAGTTTTGGCGTGTTTGCTCGCATACAGAATTTATGCGGCGTATGAAAAACCGAAGAAGAGTTTAGCCACAAACTGACACGAAAAAACACTAAAGAAAATAAATTGCTCTGAACGCCTTTGAACAAAAAAGTGTTCGATAAAGGATTTTGAGCAATATAATATAAAATAATATGAATTATTTTTGTTCGTGGTTTTTCGTGTTTGTTCGTGGCTAATCTATCTTTTCTTTATTGGCGTAACTTGGTCAAAAGTTCTGCGGAAATCTTCGCCGCTAATCGCAACGGTTTTGCACATTTCAAAAAGGCGCGAGCGAAGGCGAACGCCGACTCTATCTTCGAGCGTTTCGTCGCGCTCAGTGCGGCGTTCATCTAAATAATTCGTGGTAAAAATTGTAAGTTTTTTGTCGTTATAGCGCGTATTGATAATGTGCGCCATTGTGTCGCGCACCCAATCGGTCGGTTTCGACGCGCCGATTTCATCAAGAACTAAAACTTCCGAATCAAAAACAGGCGCGAGAACCTTTAATTCGGAAATTTGCGAAACCGGATTATAAGAACTTTGAATTTCTTTCAAAAGCGCGCCGAATTCATAAAACAGACAGGAAAATCCGCGCTCGGTCAAACCTTTCAAAATCGAAACCGCCAAGTGAGTTTTGCCGACGCCAACCGTTCCCATCAAAAGCAGACCGCGTTCAACCGCCGGATATTCCATCGCCAGACGCGAAGAGTAACGAAAAGCTCGTTCTTGAGAAGGATTTAAAGCTCTGTAACTGTGAAAATGGCAATCCGTATAGCGTTTCGGAATCTGCGTTTTTACCAGCAGCTTTGAATGCGAATTTTGTTTACGGCACTTGCACGGACGCGCTCCTTTACCGGCAACGACTTCCATTCCCGAACCGTAACAAAGCGGACAAACCTCCGGCTCTTCGTCGCTCGCCGGCGTGTCGTAAAAATCCGGTTCAGGCAGACTTTGAGCCGTGTTCGGAACGGCGAAAAGCGGATGAATTTTCGCTTTTTCTTGGGGCATCTATGCGAATTAAATAAATTTTTTGACCAAACAGACCTTGTTCTTTTGTGTGGGCTTTTACGAAAACCTCCGAAGCCGTTTTGGATTATAACACTCAAAAAAATGATTTCAAGTTTTATTTCGTAATTTAAAATGCAGTAAATATCGGACTCGAAAAAGTTTCCGAAAGCGTGAAAAAGCGAAGTTTAAGAAAACACAAGACTTAAGATTTAACAAAAAATTCATACAAAGCGAAAATTCTTTATTTTTGAATTTTTTGCCTCTTCAGCGTGTGCTATATTTAACTTTCGTGAATAGAAACTCGTTAAAGGTCGCGGTTTGACAACGAACGTCTATTCACGATTTATTATTTAACATTCACGTTTTTAACTAGGTTATGGGTATCTTACACAATTTATTGATAAAAATGGGCTTGGCGGATTTAAAAGTTGAGCGCAACCCGATTTCCGTTTTTCTGTTAGACGACGACCGCAGACGGCACCGCTGGTTTGCGAAAAGATTCGAAGGCGATGACATTGATATCGTTGAAACCGTGCCGGAAGCCAAAGAGCTTCTGAGCGAATACGCTTACGACGCAATTTTCCTCGACCACGATTTGCTGCCGCATCATTACAAATCGAATGACCACGACGATTTTGAAAATACCGGTTACGCAATTGCCGAATGGCTCAATGAAAATAAAAATTTGCAACGCGCCGCGACGATTATCGTTCACACGCGCAACGCCGATGGCGCAGTTAAAATGGTCGAAAAATTGCGCGAAACCGGCAGACAAGTCGAGTACGTGCCGTTTCCGATGCTTGACATAAAAATAAAAAATTACTGGAAACGATAAAAAGTAAAAAAAGTGAAAGAGTGAAAAAGCAGTTGAGCAATCGCAATCTGCTTTTTCACCCAAAAATTATTACATTACGTTTACAAACCCGCCATATTCCATTTGCTGACGACTTCGTTAATGAGTTTGGTGACTTTATCGGTAACTTTCACAAAATATAAATCAGCTTTTTTTTGGTCGAATTTCGGATAGCCTTGACCTTTTTGATAAAGACCGATTGAAGATGGAAACGGTGTTGCTGACCAGGTTCCGGCTGCCGGATAAGCTGTCGCCATTTCGCTGTTATATTTTTCGGCGTGAACAAGCGTCGGGTCAATCGCTTGGATAAACGCGGTTTCATTAAGTCCGGCGTGTCCACCATCTTCGCCGAAAACTTCTTTCGTTTCGTCCGAAGCAAATGACCACCAATTTATTACCAAAGTTCGCACGTGCCTTTCGGCTGCGACTTCCGCCGCGACCGATTGCAAAACCGCGGTTTGTCCACCGCCGTGTCCGTTTAAGATAATGATATTTTTGAAACCGTTTTTCGCCAAGCCTTCTAAAATTTGTTTGACAAACGGACGATACGCCGATTCGGTAATCTGAAACGCGCCCGGATACGCTTCCATACTTCCTGTTATTCCATAAGGCAAAGTCGGCGCAATCATCGCATTAACTCTTTGCGCGATAGTTTTCGCCATTGCCGTCGGAGCAGTATTGTCCGCGCCGTTGTTGATAACGCCATGCGGCTCTAGAGTTCCGGTCGGCAGCAAAACGGTGTTCATTTTTGAAGGCACTACATCACGAAATTCCATCCAGTTTATTCTGTCCATTTCGCGTGTCGAAACTGTGTCTTTCGAAGTTTTATTCGTTGATTGCGTTTTGTTTGAAGTTTGCGCCGATACTAAAATTTGAAGTGTCGAGACAAAGACGATTAGGCAAATTGCTCTTTTCATTTTCCGGCTCCTTTGGATTTTTATTTTTAAAAATATCATCGCGCAAAGGAATTTTATAAGCAACAATTTTTTGTATGGAAATGTTCCGGCGAGGTTAAACTGTGAGATTGAGAACGATTTGTAAATGCAAGTTTTTTATTTTTCATCAGGTAGAATTTCCTGCACGCGCCCGACTTGTCCGTCTGTAAGGCGCACTTTTATTCCGTGCGGGTGATTTGCCGAATTCGTCAGTAAATCTTTCACTGTTCCGACAGTTAGTTTTCCGGTTCGCTGGTCTTGTTTGAGGACGATTGCGACGCGCATTCCGGGGCGAATGTCGGCGCGTTGTTTTCCGTTCATAATTAATTATTTTATTTGCAAGACTTCGTTCAAACAAGTCGTATAGGAATTTGATTTTCTTTCGGCTCGCATCTGCCACGCTTTTTCCGATTTTCGAACACCGAAAGTGACGGCGTTTCTGCCGAATTTGCGCGAGATTTCGTCTAAAGACTGCATCAATCTTTTATCTTTTTCGTAATTTGCCTGATTGTAAAGCCTGATTGTTTCACCGCGTTCGGGCTGAAGACCTTGCAAAATGACGCCGACCTTTTTGTATAGAAAATCTTTTTTGTAAATTTGAACGAGCGCCTTTCGCGTCCAATCGCGTAATTCTCTCGTCGAATTTGTCGCATTCGCTAATTCAATCGTCAGCGAATTGCTGTATTGCGGCTGTTCTGAAAATCGGTTTGTCGTTAAAAAAACCGTTACGGCACGCACCGTTAATTTTTGCCGCCGCATTTTTTCGCCGGTTTTGATCAGATAACAGTCTAACGCTTCTTCGAGATGTTTAAAATCGCCCGTTAACATTCCAAACGAACGCGAACAGGTGATTGATTTTTTCGGCGGCGGCGCGAGTTCTAAAGGCAAACAAACTTTTCCATTTAATTCTTCGACAATTCGCGCGCCGACAACCGAAAGAAGTTTTCGCGCCCAACGCCTGTCCATTTCTTTTAACTGCAAGGCGGTTTTTATTCCGAGCGCATTTAATTTTTTCGCCGAATTGCAGCCGATTCCCCAAACATCGCTGATCGGCGTTTGGTCTAAAACTTCGCATTGCACGGTTTCGTCCGCCATTTCAAAAACGCCTAAGTTTGCTTTCTTGGCTAAACGATTAGCGATTTTCGCCAGAGTTTTGTTTGGCGCGATACCGATTGAAACCGGAATGCCCGTCCATTTTCTAAGTTTTTGTTTTATCTCATGTCCGCTTTCCATTAACTTTTCAGCGTCGCCTTCTAAATTTAAAAACGCTTCGTCAATCGAATAAATTTCGGTTTCGGGCGCGAAATACGCGAGCAGTTCCATCACGCGCGCCGACATATCGCCGTAAAGTGTATAATTTGACGAAAAAACGGCGATTTTTTCGCTTTCCGCCAAATCGTCAATCTGAAAATAAGGCGTTCCCATTTTGATGCCGATTGCTTTGGCTTCCTCGCTTCGCGCAATAACACAGCCGTCGTTGTTTGAAAGCACGATAACCGGACGCTTTCTCAGTTTCGGAGCAAAAACGCGCTCGCACGAAACGTAAAAATTATTGCAGTCAACTAAAGCAATCATTTATCATTTTTCATTTAACAGTTACCGTTCGGATTGACCGTTAAAAAGATTGAATCGAGTGTAAAACCTTTCCCCAAATTTCAAAATCGTCTTCCAATCCAATTTCAATCGGCTGGTAATCAGCGTTTTCCGAGCAAAGCCAAACCGCGCCGTCGTCGAGAATGCGCAGACGTTTGACGCATAAATCATTGTCCACGCGCGCGACAACAATATCTTTATCCATTGTTTCCGACATTCTATCAACGATTAACAAATCGCCCGAACAAATCAAAGTTTCCATAGAATCGCCGATAACGCGGACGTAAAACGTCGCCAGCGGATGTTTGATTAAATCTTTGTTCAAATCAATTCTGCCTTCGACATAATCTTCGGCGGGCGACGGAAAGCCAGCTGGAACGCGCGACGAAGCGAGGGGGCGCGAAAGTTTTCTGGTAAGATTGGGAGTGAAAATTCCACACACAGTGCATCGCATAAATTTATAAAACGAAACTCCAATCAAGACGTTGTAATTATGAAACAATGTATAACATAAGAAACAACAAAATGCCAAAGATTTTCATTTATTTTCATTTAATTGCACAACGAATTGTCGTATTCGCATAATTATCCAAGTCATCTTTATTTTTGCTGTTTGAAACCTTGTGAAACGGGCGGCGAAACGCCGATTGCCGACAGCCGCTCGATTTTAAAAACATTGATACGGAAATTGTCAGCCAATTCAAATCCAAACAAATCAGATACGAGCGCAACCTTTTCGGCGATTCGGGTTCGGGCTATTCGTGGCAAGATGCGTTTGAAACAGACGATAACTCAATTATTGAAAATTACTGTCAGGAAGCTGACATAAATTTCAAATAGAAAGACAACGGCGGTCTATGGCTTAGTCAAATCCGACCCGCGACAATAACCCATCCCGAAACAAAAGAAGAAGTTTGGTTTAATCAAGCAGATGGATTTCATCTGAGCGCGTTGGACAAGGAAATTTATCAACAGTTGATTTACAATAATGAGCGAGAAAGAATTCCGCTTAAATGTTTTTTTGGCGACGGCGAACTGATTGATGTTTTGACGCTCAATCACATTCGTGAAGTGATGAAAAATGAAATGATAATTTTTCCCTTGAAGGCGGGCGACGTTTTAATTCTCGATAATTTATTAATCGCGCACGGACGAATGCCGTTTGCGAGCGAGCGTAAAATTATTCTTGCGATGACTTAGCAGCACAAGGAAATTTTATTATCGGGAGTGCGGGCGAGTATGCCCACACTCCCAGCGAGTTCCTTTAGTTACGCTTCTCTCTCCAATTTCATACCTTGTGGCTCGGCGACCACAATCGGCTCGTGTTCGATTTCGACGTTGCTCGCGTCCAAGCCGTAAGCCGCGTCTTCGCGGATGCTGAACCAGTGGCGCAGGAAATAATACGCCCGCATTATAAAATTTTGTTTGAACGGCAAATCGTTTTCGTGGCTCAAGAATGAGCTGTGCAGCACAAAGCGAATGTCGCCGTCAATGTTGTATTTCTCGAGCGCCGGATGACGGCTCGTGATGTCAACTTCCTTATTCGCCTCCATATCTTTGAGCGCAAGTTTAAAGAAATAATTCAGGCGCGTCTCGATACGAAAGCCGAGCGTGAACGTCAGAAAATATACGTCTTCTTTGGCAATCGTTTTGACGCAGTATTTCATTGTAAACGGTTCGTCGTCGGTTTTGACGTGGACGAACCAATAAACATCTGCACGTTTCGGCGTTCTCTCCAAAATCGAGCGCATTGTTTCCTGTTCGAGTTCGTCGGGCGTTTCCGAGCCGGTCAGATAAACCAGATGCGTCGCGTATTGCGGCAAAGTCTTATCCTTGCTTAACTCTTGCAGCGTCTCGAAAAAAGGCGCAGTCTTTTCCATCACCGTCAAACTGCGGCGCAGCGTTCTGCCTTTATACCACAGCCACATTATCGAAACCAGCACGAGTCCGCCGAGAATCGTAATCCATCCGCCTTCGGGAAATTTGATGAGATTGGCGACGAGAAACGCCGACTCAATCACAAAGAAGAAAGCCGGAACGAGAAACGACACGACTTTTGAAAAACCTTTCACGCGCAGAAAAACCGACAGCAGAATCGTCGTCATCATCATCGTCAGCGTGACGGACAAACCGTAAGCGGCTTCCATATACTTCGATTCTTTAAAGAAAAGCACGACGACAACGCAACCTGCAAACAGCAACCAATTGACCTGCGGAATATAAAGCTGACCTTTAAAATCGGTCGGATAAACTATTTTCTGCCGATACCAAAAGTGCAGCCGAATCGCTTCGCCGATTAAAGTGAACGCGCCGGAAATTAACGCTTGACTAGCGATAATCGCGGCGGCGGTGGCGATGGCGATGGCAAGCGGCAAAATCGCTCGCGGCACAATCGAATAAAACGGAGTCGCGCCTTCCATTTTCGAGCCGAGATGATGCATCAAAAACGCCGTCTGTCCGGCGTATGATAAAATTAAACAAATTTTGACGTAAATCCAACTGTAACGAATGTTCGTGCGCCCGACGTGACCCATATCCGAATAAAGTGCTTCCGCGCCGGTCGTGCAAAGAAACACCGCGCCCAAAAGCCAGAAACCGCCCGGATATTCGACCAGAAAGCGATAAACCCAAATCGGATTTAACGCCTGCAAAACCGAAAAATCCGCCGCCAGCGACAGCAAACCAATCGCGCCGATAAACGTGAACCAGACGAACATTACGGGACCAAAAAATTTTCCGATAATCTGCGTTCCGAATTGTTGCGCGAAAAAAATAAGAAGCAAAATGAAAATAACAATCGGCACGGTCGGCAAATTTGGCGAATAAATCCTTAAACCTTCGACCGCCGACGAAACGGAAATCGGCGGCGTGATAATGCCTTCGGCAAGGATAAACGAGCCGCCGATAATCGTCGGATACAAAATCCATTTGCCCGCTTTCTCGTAAATCAGCGTGTAAAGCGAGAAAACGCCGCCTTCGCCGTTGTTGTCAGCGCTCAGAACGATAGAAATATATTTAATCGTCGTTTGCAACGTCAGCGTCCAGAAAACGGCGGACAACGCGCCGAGCGCGAGCGTTTCGGTAATCTCGCGCTCGCCCACGATTGCCGCAAAAGTGTAAAGCGGCGATGTACCGATGTCGCCAAATACAATGCCGAGCGCGACGAGTAAGCCTGCGAACGAAACTTTGTTCAGATGTTGGTGATGATTGTGTTCAGCGGTTTCCATAGCTAGACAATTTACTTGTCTTTTAGCATAACTTCAAGCCTTTCTCGCTAACATTTAAGGTAGTCGAGTGAGCAATTTGTCAGAAAATAAAAAAGCATCTCAGAAAGAGATACTTTAACTTTTCGTATTGCGAGCATATTAGCAATTTACTTAAACATAATACACTCGAAAGTATTTATATTTGTAACGAAATAATGGTGGCTAGGGACGGGATCGAACCGCCGACACGCGGATTTTCAGTC
>MWVV01000582.1_pt1 | contig 13448 bp, 10 predicted proteins | sample 1047281 | NCBI WGS metagenome assembly MWVV01 (sample SAMN06349986, study PRJNA376086) | soil metagenome | isolation source: PT-2 sample Antarctic (ecotone) soil | place: Antarctica | collected 2015-01-13 | reverse complement strand
CGGAAAGTAATCCAAATTATAAACTTTTCGCCAAAACCGGCGCCGGCAGAAACGGCAAAAAACGTCTTGGCTGGTATACCGGATTCGTCGAGCAAAACGGAAATGTTTATTATTTTGCCAACAATATCGAAGCCGAAAATACAAACGAGAAATTTATGCCGGCGCGAATCGAAATCGCCAGGAAGATTTTGAATGAATTAGGTCTTTTGAAAGGAAAATAAAAGATGTCGAAAAGGCGAAAGTAAAAATCGACATCGATCAACTAAACTTTTACGGGCGCAATAGCAAATAGATGGAAAATTATATAGTGAATAGAAGACAAACGGCTGGTGGTGAAACATGGAGACGCTTGAGGGAATGGGACAGAGGACAGACTCCTTCTGAAAGATTAGTTGCACAAATTTTGCGAGTTGAAGGCTATACGGCAATTGACCCATCACATCCGCTTGGTGGAAAGGATGGACTGAAAGATTTAATTTGTAAAAAAGATGACAAAAAGTTTATTGCCGCTTCTTATTTTCCTCGGGGGCAACAAACCAAAGCTAAGATTGAGAAAAAATTTAAAGAAGATTTGGAGGGAGTCAATAAAAATAATGTTGATAGTATAGCTTTCGTAACTAACCAAGAACTTTTATTGAGTTGGCGTAAAGCTTTAGAAGAATTAGCCAGCCCAGTGAACGTAGATTTATTTCATTTAGAACGTTTAGCTTCAATATTAGATTCTCCACAATGTTACGGAATTCGATTAGAATTTCTTGATGTAGAAATGACTAAGGAAGAGCAGTTAGCTTTTATGGCAGCAATGAGTCAACAAAATAACTCTGTAGAAATATTACTTTCTTTCATTAGTAGATCAGAACTTCTTAAAAGTGAATTAGATAAAGTGCTTTCGCAGCAAAACGAACAGAAAAACCCTCTAATTGTAACTCCAATGGATTCTACAATATTTCCTAATATAACTGTAAAGTGCTCATATTGTAGTTATGGATATGTTGTACATAAGACAAATTTGGGTTTTGTGAGGCGGTACATAGTTGTGTGTCCTAAGTGCGGTAATGCTGAAACCCACTGATTTTTATTTTGAATCATATATACATCAATGCTCGAACTTAAAAACATCACTAAAACATTCGGAAATGTCGTTGCCAACAAAGATGTTTCAATCAAAATTGAAAAAGGCACGATTCACGCCATTGTCGGCGAGAATGGCGCAGGCAAATCAACTGTGATGCGCGTGGCTTATGGCTTTTACACGGCGGATTCGGGCGAGATTTTGGTTGAAGGAAAAATTGTCACTATAAACTCGCCGCGCGATGCGATTAGGCTCGGAATCGGGATGGTGCATCAGCATTTTATGCTTGTTGACACAATGAGCGCTGCCGAAAACATTATTTTGGGGGCAGAGACGGGCGGCGCGGCGAGTTTGGATTTAGAAAAGGCAAATCGAGATATTCTGCAACTCTCAAATGATTTGCGTTTGGGCGTCGATCCGCGGGCGCTGATCGAAAATTTATCGGTCGGCGCGCAGCAACGGGTCGAATTGCTCAAAGCCCTATATCGCAACGCCCAATTTCTTATTTTGGACGAGCCGACTGCTGTTTTATCACCGCAGGAAGTTAGAGAGTTTTTCAGCATTCTGCGTCGGATGCGCGAACAGGGCAAAACAATTGTGATTATCACACATAAGCTCGAAGAAGTTCTGGCAATTTCTGATTTCGTAACCGTGATGCGCGACGGCAAAACAGTCAGCAGCGTGAAGACTTCGGAAACAAACGCGAAAGATTTGGCGCGGATGATTGTTGGGCGTGACGTTTTATTAAGAGTCGAAAAAACGGACGCGAATCCGCGGGAAACCATTCTTAAGGTGCGAAATCTTTCGGTTCGAAACGCGCACGGTGAAGCGTTAAATGATATTTCATTTGAAGTCAGAGCAGGCGAAATCGTCGGCGTCGCGGGTATCGAAGGAAACGGGCAAACTGAATTGATAGAAGTTTTAGCGGGTCTCATACCGCACACGGATGTTCGCGGAGGTGTCGAATTTTTCGGTAAAGATATTTCGAGTACCAACGCCCGAGCGCGTAAGGAACTCGGCATCGGACATATTCCCGAAGACCGCCACAAACGCGGGTTGCTTCTGAACGCAGATTTATCCGAAAACTCAATCCTCGGCGTACATTACCGGCAGCCGTTGGCAAGCGTTTCCGGACTTTTTAACAATTCGGCGATCAGGAAAAGAACCAGGGAAATTATCGAAAATTTTGATGTGCGCCCGCCGAACACGGAACTCGCTGCTAAATCGCTTTCGGGCGGCAATCAACAAAAACTTGTCATCGGACGCGAATTTGAATTAAGTCCGAAACTTTTATTGGTATCGCAGCCGACGCGCGGCGTAGACATCGGCGCAATCGAATTTATTCATCGAAAATTAATCGCATTACGAGACGCGGGAACGGCGGTTTTGCTAGTTTCCGCTGAACTTGAAGAAGTAACTGCGCTGGCGGATCGCCTGTTGGTTATTCGAAAAGGAAAAATTGTCGGCGAAGTTAATCCAAAAGAAACAAGCAGTGAAGAAATCGGCTTATTGATGACGGGCGGAAATTCTTAAAATTTATATTTTGTCGAGTGGTTTTGAAAACATTAAACTTTATTGATAAGAAGAAATTTTCCTTTTCGAATTAAACAAATTTTTCATCTGTTCTACCGCTTTTTGCAGATTCTCAATTGAGGTCGCGTAAGAGATTCGCAAAAAACCATCGGCGCCGAAACCGCTTCCATCTGTCACTACAACGTGCGCTTCATTCAATAAAAAGTCAGCGATGTCAGCGGATGTTTTGAATTTGCTGCCGAGCGTTTCGCGAACGTCAACAAAAGCGTAAAACGCGCCTTCCGGCTCTGCGCATCGAAAGCCTTCAACCGTTCGCAAAGCGGGAATCAGCCAATTTTTTCTGGTTTTATATTCTAAAAGCATTGCGTTCACAGCTTTTTTCGACTCGGCGTGATTCTCCATCGCGCGGGCGCAGGCGTATTGCACAAATGAAGTCGGATGCGAAGTCGAATGGCTTTGCAGTTTGGACATCTGGTTTGACCATTCTTCGTTGGCGATTGTGTAGCCGATGCGCCAGCCGGTCATCGCGTAGGTTTTGGAAAACGAACCGGCAACGCAGACATATTTTCTTAATTCTTCAGGAAGGCTCGCGGACGTAAATACTTCGGCGGGGGGATAAGCGAAAAACAAATAACATTCGTCAGTCAAAACATAAACTTCATTTTCAGCGCAGACTTCGACAATTTTCCGCATTTCAGACGGCGGAATGACGCGACCCGTCGGATTGTTCGGCGAATTTATGATCAGCAGTTTAGTCTTGTCAGTGATTGAATTTTTGACTCGTTCGGCGGTCAAAATAAAATCGGTTTCCTTTGTTTCAATAAAAATATTTTTCGCACCGGTAAAATTGCCGAGTTCGGGAAACGTCACCCAGTAAGGTTTCGGAATCAGCAGTTCGTCGCCCGGATTCAGCAGAGTACAAGCCGCATTGAAAAGTGCCTGCTTTCCGCCGCAGGCAGCGACAATTTCCTTTGGCGAAAAGTCCGTGCCAAATTCTGTTGCGTAGAAACCGGCGATTGCTTCCTGAAAATTTTTCAAACCAGCGGTCGGCGTATATTTCGTCAAACCCTTCTGCAAACCTTCCCAAGCATATTCTTTAATAAACTCAGGCGTTTGAAAATCAGGCTCGCCCAAAGTCAAATCAATAACGTCGTGTCCTTCTTCGCGCAGTTGTGCGGCGGCTTGGGCAGCTTTCATAGTTGATGAGGACTGCATTTTTTGGACTTTTTCGGAAGCGGTAAAAGAGTTCATAATTATCTTCTATGATAAAAGGTTACTTCTAAAATAAGTAATCGGGCAAAATAAAAATGCATTTAAACCACAGATAAACACAAATCAGAAAGGGCTGAAAGATCAGATTTTATTATTTTTTTGTTCAATTATCTGTGTACATTTGTGATAAAAAATCTTATAAAAATATTTTGTCCGATTATTTAGTTTCCAGTTTCTCGCGCATTCTCGCTTCAACCAAAGTCGGCACTAAACCTTCGACGCGCCCGCCCAGAGTAAAAACCTGTTTCATCAGATGCGAACTAACGTAAGAATATTCTTCCGCCGCCATTAAAAAAACCGTTTCGATTTGCGGCTCCAGACGACGATTCATTAACGCCATCCGCAATTCATATTCATAATCAGAAATGGCGCGAATGCCGCGCACAATCGCCTGCGCTTGTTTTTGTCTGGCGTAGTCGGCAAGCAAACCTTGAAAACTGTCAACAATCAGATGACATTTGCCGTTATCGATTTCGGGCAAAACTTCCTTGATGACAGCACAACGTTCCTCAACGGAAAACATCGGATTTTTGTCAGAATTATTTAAGACGGCGATGATAATTTCATCAAACAGATTGAAACTGCGTTCAATAATATCAAGATGTCCGTTAGTCAGCGGGTCAAAAGAGCCCGGAAAAATTGCGCGGCGCATATTTTAAGTTCAAAATTCAAAGTTAGAAGTTGTAAATTACGGTTCATTTTTGATTAATATAAAGTTAAAGTCCAATCCCAAAATGTAAAAACAAACACAAAACTTTTAATTTTTAAAGCTCAAACTCTGAATTTTGAATCTTGAACTTCGCCTTAATTCTTTATTTCATCAACTTTAGAGTCTTTAACTTCTGTTTTAAATTTTCGATAATTGTAGGATTTTATAGTTTGATTGATATTGATTCCTTTAACCAGCAAAACTTTCACCGACAAATTGATATCAGCAGACGAGGGCAGCCATATTTCATCGTTGACGCGTTCCTGTTCGAGCGTAAATGAAGCGCCTTTTTTCAAACTTGCAAGGAGCCCGCCGCCAACTTTGAAATTGTTGAACAAAACAGCTTCGATGCGCGCCACTTGCTTGTCCTTTTCGTCAATCCACATCGCGCCGCCGACTTTGCCGAAAAATTTCAGAAAACTTTTCGCATTTTTGAAATCGAAGGCGGGATTCGGCTCAAAATCAAAAACGATTACGTCGCGCCCTCGAAAACGCTCGCGGCGCGGATTAACCAGACGTGAAGCCCGCAAAAGTTCGGCGGTCGAAATACGTCTGTTTTCTTCTTCATCCGGCGTTCCATTTGCCGTCTGTTTAACAGTTCGCGCTTCTTTTTTGGCAATTTCCTTTTCGATTTCCGTCACGCGCTTCTGCGCTTTTTTGTCTTCGTCGGCTTGTTCTTCCGCCGAGAGAGATTTGCCGTTTTTCTCAATTAAACGCCGGATACGATTGCCTTTGTAAAAAGAAAGCTGCGAAGTTTCCGACTCGGTTTCGCGCACAACACCGTCTTTTCCGACCGCGCGGCTGATACTTTTTTGCGTGTAGGAATAATTTTCCAGAATCGCTTCAACCTTGTCTTCATTCGCCTGAAGTTTCTGGAGAAGCGCGGGGATATCAGGCAGCGGCTCACCAGAAATTTTTGGAAAATCAAAACCGGAATCGGTAATCTGCAAATTGTGTTCAATTTGATCAAGTTTAATTTCATAAACTTCTTCGCCGATTTTCGCTTTAATCGTGAAGGGTTCCTGAATTCCTTTCACCGGGCGATAAGCGCTGTAATCAAAAACTTTTACTAAATTATCGGCAGGAATTTCTTCTCTGAGTAAAAAAGAATTTGTGGCATCGAAATATAATTTTATCGAAACGCCTCGCGCGGTAGTTAAATTTATAACATTCGCGGTTTTGCCGTTGACGCTGGCTTTTCCACCGAGTGTAATTTTCGATTTTTCCTTTTTGTAATTGATCCAGCGCAAATTCCGGTAAGCGGCTTCGGCTTTGAAAAAATTACTCGCCTCGTCCGTCAAAGTCCGCAAGCCGTCGCGCGAATCGCGCACCCAGCCGGATTTACCGTTGAATCCGGCTTCGGTTTCAAAACCGTTTAAATCGAATCTTTCATTATAAAAATTCGGCTGTGCCGCCTGTATTTGATATGTGCCGCTCGCGCCGTCTCTGGCGCGCGTAATCGAACCTTTTTTCTGCCAGGAAACAAGTTTTTGTAAAGGCTTTTCACCACCCAACACGTTGCTTGCCTGTTTCAAGATTTTATCCGGCGATTGAGCGTTAGCGGCGTTAAAAGGAGAGAATATGAAAAGGGAAAATAATACTAAAAACAAAATACATTGCATAAATACTTTTTAATTTGCATCAATGTCAAAGGAGTTATTTCCAAGTGCTTGATTAAAAGAAACATCCGTCACATTAAATTCCCAAGTGTATTCAGCTGTACGAATTGGACCTCTTTCCGAATAAAAAATCTTATACTCGCTCGGTAAGTTTAGTCCGCCGTAATTTTTGAAGTTTGAAAAGTCCTCAATCAGGCGATAACGGCTTTCAACCTGTCTGGCTGAACCATCAACGGTTCGCCCCATCTGGGCGGCAACTACGCGATTGTATTCGGTTCGAAGATGTTGAAAATTATTTTTGGCAAAATACATTTTTATATCCAAATCCGAGCCCCCTTTTGGCGAGTAACCTAAAACAAAAGTTTCTTTGCCGTCTAATTTGCTTTCTCCCCGGTAAGATAATTTAGATTTTTTCGCGCCCGAATCCAGCGGAGACCACAACGACGAAAGCGTGCCGCCAAGCAAGCCTTCCTTCATTAATTCTTCGTAAGACAAAATAAAACTGCCTAAAACCGAACGAATGCCGGGTTTGATGTATCCGACTTTGACTTTTTTTCCGTCAAAGCTGAATTTATCAAGCGGATATTCATTCGTATCAAGCGTCATTCCGAATATCACTCCATCTTTTGAAGAAGCGATAACCGCTTTTCCGCCGAAGGTGCCCGACGATTGCGGTTTGAATTTGAGATTGGTCAGGATTATTCGGCTCGTAACCGAAATTCGATTTTTAACCGAACCAATTGAGTCGAGGTGTTTTGCCAAAACATCTTCAGCTTGCATTTTTTGGGCGAATAAAGAAGTAGCGCCAGTGAGAAAAACCAGACAGATAGTTGTTAAGCAAAATTTAAAGAGTTTCATAAAATTTCTCCAAAATACTATGCGTTTGTTGCAGTTTGGACAATGTTTAGGTTGCTTGAACAGTCCGAATCGTTTGCCGCAAAAAAATCACACGAATCAATTGCCGGCATGTCGCTCTCAATCGAGCCGTCGCCGTAAGTTTCGCCCGCGTTTAAGGTTTCAAAATAAATGCCGATGTTGTCGGAAACTTCTTCGACCGAATGTGAATGATACAGCGTCTGGCGAAACTGAGCGCCGCCGACCAAGCCTTTCGTAAATTGTCCGGCAAGCTGTTTCATTTTCCCGATTGCCGGAAGCTCCGGCATATCTTCACGCAACAATTCAAAATACTCAAGAAGAACTTCCTGTTTTTCGCAGAGCGTCGGTTGATAAGGCGGACGATTTTCCATTACGTCCTGAATTTGCCTAAAAATCCAGGGATTCTGCATCGCGCCGCGCCCGATTAAAATTCCGTCGCAACCCGTTTCTCTGAAGCGTCTCAATGCTAGTTCAATTGAGGTGACATCACCGTTGCCGGAAACAGGAATTGTCACGGCTTCCTTGATTTGTTTAACTAACTCCCAATTCGCCAAACCTTTATAGCCCTGCTCTCTGGTGCGTCCGTGGAGTTGGATGTGTTCAACGCCGCACTGCTCCGCCATTTTCGCAACTTCGACGCAGTTGATTGTTGATTCGGTAAAACCCGTGCGAAGTTTTAAGGTTAAGGGAATCGATATAACTCTTTTGATTTCCGTTAAAATTGTTTTAAGTCTGGGTAAATCCTTCAAAAGTCCCGAACCGCCGCCGTTTTTAACAACTTTCGGAGCCGGACAGCCGCAGTTGACATCAAGAATATCCGCACCGATTTCTTCCGCCATTTCCGACGCCAGAGCCATCCGTTCAAACTGACCGCCGAAAATTTGCACGGCAAACGGACGCTCTTCCACATCAAAACGCATCTGCCGTCTCGCCTTCGGATTATTGCGCGTCAAACCTTCGACAGAAATAAATTCCGAAACCGTCAAACCGATCCCGCCGCGCCGCTTGATCAAACGGCGAAATGAGTAATCCGTCACGCCCGCCATCGGCGAGAGAATCAGAGGCGGATTGATTTCGATGTCGCGAATTTTAAATGGCTTCATTTTATAAAAACGATTAAGGTTTTGCGGAATTTCAATCGTTATTTGTCCCACAATGTTAAAAATTATAGCATAATTAGATATTCGTTTATCCTAAATTTTAAGAGTTAGTTTCATCAAAGAAGAATGAAAATTATTGTCATCGGAAGCGGTTTTGGTGGTTTGACCGCAGCTATTCGTTTGCAGGCGCAGGGGCATCAGGTAACGATTGTCGAAAAACGCGACAAACTTGGCGGGCGCGCTTATGTTTATGAGCAGGACGGGTTTGTGTTTGACGGCGGTCCGACGATTATTACCGCGCCCTGGTTGATTGACGAAGTTTTTGAAATCGCCGGAAAGCAAACTTCGGATTACGTTAAACTCGTAAAAATTGATCCGTTTTACAACATTCGTTTTGAAGACGGGACTGTTTTCAGATATAACGACGACAAGAAAAACCTTTTGTATCAAATCCGCAAGTTTAATCCGGGAGATGTTGAAGGTTATAAGCGATTTTCAAAGGATTTGGGCGAAATTTATCGCGTTGGTTTTGAATTGATCGACCAGCCGTTCACAAAGGTTTGGGATATGGTAAAAGTCGTTCCCGAAATGATCAAACTGCGCTCGGACAGATCAGTGGTGAAGTTTGCGTCTAAGTATTTTAAGGACGAGCGTTTACAGCAGGCTTTTAGCTTTCATCCGCTTCTGATCGGCGGAAATCCGTTTACGGCGACTTCGATTTATTCGATGATTCACGAATTGGAACAAAAATTCGGCGTGTGGTTCGCGATGGGCGGAACTGGCGCGCTCGTCAAAGGTTTCGGCGATTTATTTCTCGACATCGGCGGGGAAGTCTATCTCGACGCTGAAGTAGAAGAAATTTTAATTGATGAGCAAACAAGACGTGCGAAAGGCATAAAAGTGAAATCGGGCGAAATCTTACAAGCCGATGCTATAGTTGCCAATTCCGATGTAGCGCAAACTTATCTGAGTCTTGTGCCGCAAAGGTTTCGCAGAAAATATACGGACGCGAAAGTAAAATCGATGACTTATTCGATGTCTCTGTTTGTCATTTATTTCGGGACGAATCGCAAATATGAAGACATCGCGCATCACGAAATTATAATGGGACCGCGTTACAGGGAATTACTTGAAGATATTTTTAATAAAAAGATTCTGGCGAAAGATTTTTCGCTTTATCTGCATCGTCCGACGGCGACCGACCCGAGTCTCGCGCCCGAAGGTTGCGATTCGTGGTATGTGCTTTCGCCCGTGCCGCATCTGGGCGGAAATATTGATTGGAAAACACAGGCTGAACCTTATAAACAACTTATTTACCAATATCTCGAAGAACGCTATCTGCCGAACTTAAGAGAACATATTGTTTCGGAACATTACATTGACCCGCTTCACTTCCGCGACACGCTCAACAGCTATTTAGGCAGCGCCTTTTCCGTCGAACCGACGCTTTTTCAATCCGCTTACCTTCGTCCGCACAACATCAGCGAAGACGTGCCGAATCTTTATTTCGTCGGCGCGGGAACGCACCCGGGCGCGGGACTTCCAGGCGTGATGAGTTCGGGAAAAATTGTCGGAAATATGATCGGAAACAGCTAACAATCAACAGTTATCAGTTAACATTTGACAACTGATAACTGATAACTGATAACTGATAACTGATATGTGGTATTGGACAAAAGTTTTATTTTTAATTTTAACCGGCGCGTTGGCGGTGTGGCTGGCTTATGAGATTTTTACGTTTCCGAATATCGCAAAACTTCGCACCGAAAATCCGACGACCAGTTCGATGATTGAGCATCGCCTTTCCGAAGCGCAGACGAATGGAACTGAGCTGAGAAAATATCATCTCTGGATGCCAATTGAGCAAATCTCGCCACATCTGCAGCGCGCCGTTTTAGCCGGCGAAGATTCAAACTTTTTTACGCACGAAGGTTTTGACTGGAAAGCGATTGAGAAGGTTTGGGACGAAGGACGCGCGGAAGCCGAAAAAGAAGCTAAAGCCGAAGGTGAAACAATCGAAGACGACTGGATTCCGCCAATGCCGAACTTTAAGCGCGGAGCTTCGACTGTTTCGCAGCAGCTTGCCAAAAACCTTTACCTGAGCGAAGAGCGTAACTTTTTGCGTAAAGGTCGAGAAGCTTTGATTACACATTTTCTTGAAAAAGAGCTTTCAAAAAAACGTATTTTGGAACTTTACCTCAATATTATCGAATGGGGCGACGGAGTTTACGGCGCTGAAGCGGCTTCACGGTATTACTTCAAAAAATCCGCTTCAAATCTAAACCAACAGGAAGCTGCTTACCTTTCCGCGATGATTCCCAGTCCACTCAATGTTTTTAATCCAAAGAAAAACCCCAAGCGCGTTGTGCGAAGGCAAAAAGTCATCCTTCGTGGAATGAATCACGTAAAGCTAAGTTATTGATAGTTGTAGGAACACACTTGAAAGCCTACCCAAAGCGACGAATGTCACTAAAATTATTGTGAACATTCAAAATGAATCTTTAAGAAGTCTTTCACTTCAATCATCGGGCAAGCACAAGATTTACTCCTACAACTTATTTGGTTCTCCTATTCAGCCGTTGCAGCTTTTGCTCTTGCCGCGCCGCCTCCGCCTTTGATTTTCATTTCGTTTAAAATCCAACCGGCATTGCCGAATTTTTCTACGACAAACAAAACGTATCGAATATCGACGGCGATGGTGCGTCCGTAATTTTCATCATAAAAAAGATCGTTGCCCAAACCTTCGTAGTTTCCGTCAAAAACAAGACCGATTTGTTCGCCAAAAGCGTTTAATACAGGACTTCCTGAATTGCCGCCAATAATGTCGGTGGTTGCGAGAAAATTAACCGGAACCGAATCGCCGCTGCCGAATCTGCCGAAGTCTCTGGTTCGCTGCAAATCTTTCAATTTCTGCGGCACATCGAAAGGTTTAACGCCGGTGTCTTTTTCAATCATTCCTTTGATGGTCGTAAACGGCGTGTATGTAACGGCTTCGCGGGGTTTGTAACCTCTGATATTGCCGTATGTAAAGCGCAAACTCGAATTCGCGTCCGGGTAAGGGCGGGTGCCATTCATCTCGGACATTCCCTGCAAATAAAGCATTCTCAAACGGTCGATACTGCCGCTGAATTTTGCCGTCCGCGCTGTGAGCGCATTTCTTTCCAGACTCAGAGCTGTCATAAATTCCACGATGTTCGGATATTTTTTCTGCATATCGCCCGAGGACATATCGTAGAGTTTGAGAACTTTTTCAGGTGTATTGAAATTTTCCTTTTCAGCAATTGATTCAGCGAATGTTTCCTCCGCGAGACGACGTTCCTTGCCTTCAAACCGACTAAAAATAGTTTCCGCCGCCGCGAATTTTTGGGTGGCAGGCAAATCCGCCAACATTTTCAAGAAAAACTTGATTAGCTCGCGCTCGGCAATCGGTTCGCGGTCTTTGTACGCGGTTTGAATTTCACCGAGTTTTGTTTGTTTTTCAGCCGATGTCAGATTTTTGCCCTGCTGCACAGCTAAAACTGCGTCGTAAACTTGTTTAAAAGCGGGCGTCAATGCTGGAGTCGGAAGCCTCTGCAGAATCACGTCGCGTTGTCCGGTCGGGTAAGTTTCTTGGGAAAGAGTTTTCAGACTGGGCAGAACTTCGCCATATTTAGCTTGTCTTTGTGGACTGGCATTAACCCAAGCAATGAATTTCGCTTCCTCGTCGCGCCGTTTGGCAACCGCGTCGCCCCGTTTAAGAGCAATGGGACTACCTTGGTAAACTTTTCTGTAATTGTCGAGATTAGCAATGTCAGATTGAAATTTTATACGTTTTTCATCGTTCGTTTCGCCGACTTTGGAAAGCGCTTCGCTCCGCGCCTGGAGAAACGCGGCTTGAAAAGGGAAGTTGACGTTTTGCGCGTATTCCATCGATTGGCTTTCGCGATAGCGCGTCGTAGTGCCGGGATAACCGAGGACAAAAGTAAAATCATTTTCCTTTAGACCCCCGATGTTAATTGTCAGAAACTTTTTCGGTTTCATCGGAACATTATTGGGCGAATAGTCCGCAGACGTTCCGTCCGGCGCGGTGTAAGCCCGCAAAAATGTAAAATCGCCGGTGTGCCGCGTCCATTCAAAATTGTCCGGGTCGCCGCCAAAAACACCGATGTTTCTGGGCGGAGCGTAAACGACGCGCACGTCTTTGATCTGCATTGTTTGATAAAGATAATGAAAAAAGCCACTATTCAACGCTTGAATGCGAATCGTCGAACCTTTCGGCGCTTTGGCTTGTTCCTGCTGCTGCAGCTCGTCGGTATTTTTCTTGATCGCCTGCGCGAGCGTATCGCCGGTTAGATTTTCCGTTCCACGATTTATTTTAGCTGTCACATCTTCAACGCGCTGAGTCATAAAAATTGAGTAGTTTTTGGCAGGCATTTCCTCGGTGCGGGAATTGGCTTTAAAACCCATCTCAACATAATCCTTCTGCGGCGTGGAAGCCGAAACGAGTGCGTCAAAAGCACAATGATGGTTAGTCAAAATCAACCCTTCCGGCGAGACAAATTCTGCCGTGCACCCGATGCTCAAACGAATCACGGCATCAGACAATCCGCCGCCATTCGGGTTGTAAATATCAGACGGTTTAATTTTTAACCCTCTTTTAGCAAGCGGTAATCTGCTGATTTGATCGGGCGTGAACATCCCTTCATCAAGTTCAGCAAATACGGGTGAAACCGTTGACATCAAAACGGCAAACATCAAAATCAATGTCGATAAAACGTTTATTTTTGTGCGCATAATTTTTTTATTTCTCCCCATTCATTTCTACATTCGCAAATTGTTTTGATTCAATTCTACTCAAAATAGTTTAAAAAGTCTTTTTACAATTCAGTAACAAGAAAAAAGCGAGTTGATTTTAACTCGCTTTTTGTTTTTAGTTTTGTCTGTGCCGTTTATCTTGGACTTAATGTTCTGATTTCAGCCGGTCCGGGCGGGAGAAAACGTCTTGGGTTGATCGGTCGGTCGTTAAGTCTTAGTTCGTAGTGTAGATGCGGTCCGGTCGAGCGTCCGGTTGAACCAACGAGACCGATTGGCTGCCCGCGCTGAACCTTGTTGCCTGGTTGAACTCCCACTCTCGAAAGATGTCCGTAGCGCGTGGACAATCCGTTGCCGTGATTGATTTCAACCATATTTCCGTAACCGCCCTGCCAGCCCGCTTCAATGATTACGCCGCCCGCGGGCGCGGCAACTAAATCACCGGTGTCGCCGCCGATGTCCATTCCTGAATGAAA
>MWVV01000581.1_pt1 | contig 13461 bp, 9 predicted proteins | sample 1047281 | NCBI WGS metagenome assembly MWVV01 (sample SAMN06349986, study PRJNA376086) | soil metagenome | isolation source: PT-2 sample Antarctic (ecotone) soil | place: Antarctica | collected 2015-01-13 | reverse complement strand
ATTTTTTTAATGACTTTGATTATCCTGTTTTTCTTTGGTTCACTCTCTACCTCTGGTAGTCTTTGTTGTAATACGGCAACGAAAGAAGATTGGTTTTCGCTATTAACAATTTGCATTGCATTTTCAGCATACAGGGATAGCTGATTGGTTGGGCAAGTAGTTAGTTGTTCTATCAATAATGGAAAGGTTCTGCCTTCATATTTTTTTTGCCCTTCTAACTTTATTAAGATGCTTACTAAATTGTCTCTTGTTATTACTGAACCACTATTTGCTGCATCTATCAGCTTCGGTAGTAGTTTATAAATTGCTTCCGGTTCTTCGCTTGTTATGTAATTAAGTGCCATCATACCACCCCAGGCAAGACGATTGTTTTTGCTATGTAATAAAGCTGTAAAATCACTTATGTAATCTTTAATTAATGCTGGCTGTTCAACTCCTATTTCATACAACACTTTAATACAATCCGCCTGAATATTTTTGTCTTTGTTTTTAAGATTATCTATCAATTCTTTCACAGCTTTTTTGTCTTTTGATTTTAAAATCTTCTTTGCTAATTCCTGATTTGGAACTTCATCTCTACGGTTTAAAGAAGTAGCAAGCTCGTTGATAATGCTCATGGGTTTATGCTTTAAGAGTGTATGCTTCTTGTAGCCATGTAAGCAATTCTTTATCTACGTCTTTTTCGCTATTTACTGTTAATCCAGGTGTATGCTAAATCAATTACTAAAGACTAAATCAATTACTAAATAAGAATTGAATTGTCTTACAATTGTATTTCAGAACAAAGAGGGATTAGTTATTGCTTATCTGAGTTGGGGTGTTTGCATTTTTTCCAGTACTCCACGATCTGTTTAATCTGCTCCTGAATGCCTTCGAAATAGCGTTCTTTCACAAAAAATCCCTGCACATCTAATTCATAAGCTTCAATTACAGCATTTATATCTCCACTGGTTGAAAGAAAAATAAAAGGAATACTCTTTCTTCTTAAAAACTCGTTCGAATTTATTTGTCGTCTCAGTTCCAGCCCATTCATAATTGGCATATTTACATCGCATATTATGAGGAAAGGCTGGGATGGAGTTTGCTTTAAAAAAAGAAGCGCTTCATGACCGTTTTCAAAAATTAGAACCTCATTTGGTATTCCGAGACTTTCAAAAACATTCATCAACAACTCCTGGTCGTCCCTATCGTCATCCACAAGAATTATAGTACCATTTTTCATGGTAAGGTTAGGTTTAGAATTTTAAGATGAAGTAAAAACTGTAATGATAATTTTAGGATAGTTTAAAATAACAATATCTAATAATCAATTCAATAGAATTAATAGAACCTGATATTTAGTACTGATTTCTTAAGACTAAAGTAATTCGATAAAACCAGTTTGAAAAGAAAAGCCTGCAGAATAATATGCAGGCTTTTTCAAGATAATTAGCCGGGTTATGCGTGTGCCGGTTTGCCTACAACTTTCTTTTCTATTTTAGTATCTGCTGCACCTAATGGTTTGTCTTTTGCAAAATCCATTAGAATTGGAGCGGCAACAAATATTGAAGAGTAAGTACCGGTAATAACACCTATTAACATTGCAAAGGCAAAACCTCTTGTTACTTCACCTCCAAAGATGAACAGTGATAAGATCGTTAAGAACACGGTTAATGATGTCATTATTGTACGGCTTAAAGTTTCGTTGATTGCTTTGTTGATGATAGTTCCTTTATCGGTATTTTTCATTAAACGGCTGTCTTCCCTGATACGGTCAAATACAATTACAGTATCGTTCATCGAGAAACCTATTACTGTTAATATAGCAGCAATAAAATGCTGGTCAATCTCTAATGGAAAGGGTACAATGCCTTTTAGAAAGCTAAATACTGCAAGTGTTACAAATACATCATGTAATAAAGCGACGATTGTTCCAAGTGAATATCTCCAGTCGCGGAAACGGATAAAGATGTATAAACAAATTGCAAGGATAGAAACGATAGTGGCTGTTTTAGCGCCTGTTTTCAAGTCATCAGAAATCGTAGGCAAAACAGTTTGAGAGCTTTGCTTGTACTTGCTATCAAACTCTTTATAGGTTAAACCTGCAGGTAGAAACTTATTAAGCCCGTGAAATAATTTTAATTCTACCAGTGAATCTATATTACGATTTGTTTCTCTAATCATGTACGAAGTAGTAATATTCAACTGTCTGTTAGAACCAATTGTTTTTACAACCGGCGATTCTCCAAATTCGTTTTTCAATGTATTACGTACTACGTCTTCATCAACGGGTTTATCAAATTTAACGGTGTAACTGCGTCCCCCGCTAAATTCTACACCTTCATCATAACCATGAAAAAAAGATCCGATACCTAATAATAATACAACTACTGAAATTCCATAAGCAATTTTGCGGTACTCAACAAACTTTAAGCTTGCATGCTGAAAGATCTTGCGGCTAATACCTGTAAAGTATTCAAAGTGACGGTTTTTGTTAGTGTACCAGTCAGAAATTAATCTTGAAATAAGAATACCGCAAAATAATGATAACAGGATACCTAAAATTTGGGTTGTTGCAAATCCTAATACCGGTCCTAAGCCAAAATAGAAGAGAATAATAGCAGTCATTAATACAGTAACGTGTGCATCTAACACAGGCGCATACGAACGTTTATAACCATCATTAACAGCCAGTTGGTAGTTCTTTCCACGGGTGAGTTCTTCTTTAATCCTTTCAAATATAATAACGTTGGTATCTACGGCTAAACCAACAGTTAAAACCAAACCTGCAATACCGGGAGCAGTTAAGGTAGCCCCGAGAGCGGCTAAAATACCTATGGTAAATAACAGGTTTAATATAAGGGCAATATTTGCCACCCAGCCTGCAGTATTAAAATACAAAAGCATTAAAGCAAAGATGACTAAGAAGGCAACAATGAATGCAGTTGTACCACCGCGAACCGCATCTTGTCCCAGGGTAGGCCCTACAACTTGCTCCTGAACAATTTTTGCAGGAGCAGGTAATTTACCACTCTTTAAAATGTCTGCTAAATCCTGTGCTTCGTTAAGTGAAAAGCTTCCGGTTATCTCGGAGCTTCCGTTCGGAATTACGCCATTTACAAACGGAGCGCTATATACAATATTGTCCATAACAATGGCAATAGGTTTACCTACGTTATCACCCGTCATTTTCGCCCAGATCTTTTCGCCAACTTTATCCATGTTCATCTTAATTGCCACACGGCCTCTCTCGTCAAAATCCTGACGGGCATCACTCACATGCTCACCTTCCAGTTTTGCAAGGGTTGGACCTTCCACTGTTCTTACAGCATATACCGGCAATATACCGGCTGCTTTAGGATCTTCGCTTTCAGGTTTTCCAAACATGAAAACAAGATTAGCAGGAAAAATATTTTTAACACTTTCCAACTGAAGATAGCTGTTTAGTATACCTGTATCACGTGCTTGTATATACCCGATGGCCGCCGGAAATTGCATTTGACCATCTTTGCCCTGCTGTGGTTGTATTAATTGAATAATAGAACTGAGCGGATTTTGGTTTTTGGTATCGGCAGGATTGGTTATTGTTTTAGCAGTTTTATTAGTATCGAGCGAACTTAAGGTAGCAGTTTTAGTAGTATCTCTTGCTGTGACTGTAGCAGTTTGTTTAGAAGTATCCGCGTTTACAGAAGCGGAGTCGGTAACTTTTGTTCCGTTGAGAGAAGCAACTATGGCCTTTTCAGCTTTTTGGTAAGGTTCGTATATTTCGCCTATGTTGTACACTTCAAAAAATTGAAGGTTAGCAGTTGACTGAAGATATTTACGCACCCTTTCAGGGTCGGTAACACCGGCTAATTCAATAGTAATAATTCCTTTATTTTCATCTAAGTTAATAGTGGGTTGGGCAACACCAAATTTATCGATACGAGTTCGTAAAATATTAAAAGTATTTCTGATAGCGCCTTTAGCCTCGCCGCGAATGTAAGCTATTACCTGTGCATCGCTGCTTTCGTAACTGATACGTTTGCCACTGCCCGGAGCAAATAAAGAAGCCAATCTTCCGTTAGGATTTAGACTTTTATATTCATCGGAAAAAAGAGTTATATAATCAGCGCCGCTGTTTGCTTTACGTCTATTAGCCTGGTCAATCGCTTTGTTAAACAAAGGATCTTTACTGTAGCCGGAAAGAGATTTTATAAGCCCGTCCAATCCAACTTCCATCGTTACATTCATTCCGCCCTGCAAATCCAAACCGAGCATCAGCTCCTGGTTTTTTGCGTATTGATATGTTCCTACACCTAAAACAACTTTCTCATTTTTTGTGCTGTCAAGCAAGCGTTGCAGACGGCTCTTTTTTATGGCGTTAAGTGTATCAGCATACAAAGCCTGGAGTTCTTTGTTTCCGGAGTATTTTTGTTCGGCTTTAGGATAGTTGGCTTTTACCCAGCTTTCAGCCCTTTGAGACATCTTATTTTCATGACTTCGCACAAAAAAAGTAAAGCTAAGCTGGTACAGACAAATCAGGATTAATGCAATGGCAAAAATTTTCACTAAACCTTTCAGTTGCATATTCGTATAAGTTTACAAAATTTTTTAGAGCGGCAAAGATAAGAGATTGAAAATGAAAAATTGTTAGAAAATAGCTTAATGCAACAGGTTGCTGAAAATTTAGGCTTTACAATGAGAATGAGACAGAAACATGAGTGTTGCAAACAATTTCACCTGGTAAGTATGATGGAATTACGTTAAAAGGAGTGCAGCAAATAGGGGGTTGATTTAAAAACTAAACAATAGTTTAATAAATATACAATAGTTTAATAGATATAAAGGATAAGTGCAAGCCAGTAATTTTAAAATAATTCCTACTTTATATAAGTCATACGTATAATGAACTTCTTACAAAAAGATCATTTTCTAAGAGCAGAGACCCTTTCGCCAAATGCAGGGGCTAAAAATCTGCTGTATTCTCTCTTTAATTCTAACGGCAGGTATTGAAAGCTTAACAAAGTTTTCCGGCAGCCGGGTTGACCGCAGGCGCAATTCATCGACCAATAAGGGTCAAGTTCTGTTGTTGAATAATCAATTAATATTTCTTCGTTTTTTGCAACAGGTCGTAAAGTAATTACCTGAAGGTGTTTATCAACTATTGCATTAGGTGCACATGAATGATTCATATAAAGTCCAATATCTCCCTGCTCTAGCTCCAGCCACTCCTGGTAGCCCATACCCATCCAGTTAAGATCGCACTGGGCAAAAGCGGGATCGTAAATGCGATAAACTTTTTTGCCCCCTAATTTAAATAATACTTCGCAAGCGGAAAGATCTTTGAAAGTGAATAAACCTAACCCCTGGATAGGAGACCGTTCTACACACAGGTAATCCAAATCTTTTGCCCGCGGAATGGCTTTGGTTTCCTCTTGCAAGTTTTCAAGGATTAAGTTATCCATAACCTGAGTTTACATTGTCAAACATTCCTGTTCTCTAAAATATCTCTCCAATGCATGGTCCCATGATGGTAATTCAAATCCCTTTTCAGTATTTAGCACACTGTACGAAGGCCTCGCTGCAACCCATCCCATTGACCCCAATGGTAAAGGTTTGAAATTTTTAAGGTGATTGTATCCGCTTCTTTGTGCAACTTCACTGGCTAATGTTGCCCAGCTTATGCTTCCTTTATTTGAGATGTTCCAAATTCCGTTCGCTTCATCTAACAACAAGTCCACAGTAGTATCAACCAAATCAGGAACATAGGTGGGAGACATAGTTACATCTTCTGCAGCAGAAAATTCTTCGTTGTTTTTTAAAGACTGCAAGGTATTATAAACAAAATTGTATTTATCCCATGGTCCGAAAAATGCGCTGGTGCGGATGATTAATGCAGAGGGATTATTTTTTAAAACTACCTCTTCAGCCTTAGCCTTACTTTCACCATAAATGTTTAGGGGCGAAACCAGATCACTTTCGAGATAGGGATGATTTTTAGCGCCATCAAATACAAGGTCGGAGGAAAATGTAACGAACTGAACACCCTGTCTCTCGCATACCCGCGACATTAGTTCGGGTGCTTTAGTATTTACCCGAAAGCAATTATCTGCATCTTTTTCTGCATCATCTACCCTTACATAGCCGGCAGTATTTATTATTGCCCAGGGTTTATATTGCTTTATCATTTCTTCTAATTCAGCCTCATCAGTAATATTCAAATCCTCCCTTCCTAATACAATATTGTAAATGCCACGAAAAGAATATATCCGTTCCATGGCTCTGCCCAATGTTCCTGTTTTGCCGATGATAATTAAGGGACGCTCTGTTTTTTTTCGACTGGTGTATTGTTTTTCTGGCTGCTCGTCCGAGCGATATATAACTGCACAAGGTCTTTTCCACCAACCTTCTTCTTCCAGTACAGGATGATGATATTCATTTCCGTTTGCCAATGCTTTTACCAGCCTTGCTAATGCTGTAGGCCGGGGTGTAAAACTTCTTACATCGAACAATCCGGGCTCGTAAATTCCACATTGTCGCGTAAGCAAACTGCACCAGTCAAAAGAGCCTAATATTGCCCATGCAGTAACAGCGCGTATGTCGATCCCTTCCTCTTTTAATTCATGGGCAGCCTTCCAAACTGAAACGAACCATCTTAATTGCTCTTCGCGGCCGCAGTGTAAATGCACTTCGGTTACGGCAATAGGTAACGAAAACCTTTCCCATACTTCCTGTAAAAGCGCTTTGGTTCCTATGTTTCGGCCAACTCTTACAGCTTCTACATCCACGTATGTATCAATACCATTGCCGCCAACAGTATGCTGCGGAAAGTTTTCAATCCTTTGGTCAATATACCGTTCTGAAGTTAAATAGTGATTGATGCCAATAATATAAGGAGGGCAGGGGTTTTCAATAAAAAAGGTTAGTTCTTCTGCAGAAATATTTTCATCAATTAAGTAGTTCCATAACCGGTGTTCTTTGTTCACCCTGCCGCATAACAGGTCTATTGAAAGCCAACGTCTTTCATTTTCGAAACCTGCCTGGTATTCTAATTCAGGTGTGCTATGTGTTTTTCCCAGGTCTTCTGTTTGTATTAGTTTTGCAGCAGAATTTATTTTGCGGATTTCTTGCATCGCAAGAACCGTGGCTTTACATTCCTCTATCAGTATTTTAAGAAATTGTTCTGAGGTTTTGCCATGTGGGTACCAGTGTCCATATAATCCACAAAATCGTGCAGTGGTTAAAGGTTCGTTTACCGGAGTATAATAACTAACCCAGGGAAACCGGGTCGCGACTTTGGCTGCATAAGCAGCTAAACCTTTCGAAAAACTTCCATCATAAAAATCCGCATAGACCGGGCCGCTGCCGTGATGTACTAAACCCACAATAGGTTCAATGCCTGCTTCTCTTATTTCCTCTAATTTTTTCTGAGAATGCTTCCAGTCAATTTCAATATTTAATTGGGGTGCGTGTTTTTCCCATAAGACGGGGTAACGCAATGCTTTAAAACCTAATGCTGCTATGCGTTGGATGTCGTCGCACCTTTCATAATGTCCTGAAAGGTGCAACTGATCCATATACTTGTGTTCAACCCTGTTGAGTGAACATTCAATTCCTGCCCAAATATCAACTCCGTTTCTCGAGTATCCGTTCATCATCTGTTGGTAATTTAGCAGACAAATCTGCCTGGGTAATCTTTTTAAAAGTGGTTAAAGCCTGTGCTACCACCTGGTCCATATTATAATACCTGTAAGTTGCTAACCGACCTACAAAATAGGTATTGGTAAGCTGATTTGCCAATGCAGCATATTTTTTATACAGTAAGTCGTTTTCCGGACGAGGCACGGGGTAATAAGGATCGCCGGTTGCTTCAGGAAACTCATACACCAAAGTGGTTTTGTCATGTTTCTGCCCGGTTAAATGCTTAAACTCGGTTATGCGGGTAAAAGCATAATCATTGGGGTAATTGATAGTGCCGGTTTCCTGGAAGTTTGCACTTTCTATCGTTTCAAATTTAAAGCGAAGCGATCTGTAAGGAAGCTTGCCGTATTTAAAGTTGAAGTACTCATCTACAGGCCCGGTGAAAATAAGTTTCTTATAATTTACTTCATTCATCACTTCCTGGTAATCGGTATTCAGCATGATCTTGATGTTAGGATGCGAAAGCATCTTTTCAAACATCTTTGTATAACCATGTAAAGGCATAGCCTGGAAGGTGTCGGTAAAGTAACGGTCGTCTTTATTGGTGCGTGTTGGCACCCTTGCAGTAACCGAGGCATCTAATTCTGAAGGATCAAGGTCCCATTGTTTGCGGGTGTACCCTCTAAAGAATTTCTCATAAAGTTCTCTGCCCACTTTACTTACCACTACATCTTCAGAAGTTTTAACAGGGTAAACTTTTTCGGCTCTTGAAGCAAGAAATTCTTCTACTTCAAGGCCATTCAGGTTTAAGCCATAATACTTGTTAACGGTATTTAGGTTGATAGGAATGGGAAGCAATTGCCCGTCTACACTTGCTAATACTTTATGTTGATAATTGCGCCATTGGGTAAATTTGCTTAGATAATTGAATACATCTGCAGAGTTTGTATGGAAAATGTGCGGACCGTATTTATGAATTAATATTCCGTCTTCATTGTAATAATCATACGCATTACCACCAATATGGTTTCTTTTATCTATGATTAATATTTTTTTATTTCCTACAGAAGCAAGTCTTTCTGCTAATACACTTCCTGCAAATCCGGCTCCTACTATCAAGAAATCGTACATAAGTTTAAAGTTTAAATGGTTTGTTTGTTTTTAATAGTTGTGTTTATTTTCTTCATCATATCGGTAAAAGTTGCGCTCCAGCTTTTATCAGCTATAAATTCATCTATTATTGGCAGCCATTTGGTTTTATCCATCTGCATATATTGCTCTGCAGCTTCAATAAAGCCATTGGCATCAGAGGCAATTTTTACAATGCCTTTTTCGCCATAAGGATGAACTACATCGGTAATTGGTGTGGATACTACAGGAACGCCTGCGGCGAGATACTCGGGGGTTTTGGTGGGGCTGATAAACCGTGTTGCATCATTAAGAAGGAAAGGAATTAAGGCAACACTCCATCCTGAAACATAATGGGGAAGCTCGTTATAAGATTTTCCGCCTAAGTAATGTATGTTATGCAAACGTGGAAGATGGGCGTAATTTATTTTAACTACTGGTCCCAGCAATACAAACTGCCAATCTGGTTTTTGTAAGGCCATTTGTTCAATAAGGCCTAAATCGAAACGCTCGTCAATTACTCCGTAAAAACCTAATTTAGGGCCTGGTATGCGTTTCTGATCTTCAGGTTCTTCAGTTATGGTGCGTGCCTGCTCAAAATGCTTTTTATCTATACTGCTGGGATAAGGATAAATGTTATGATGCTTGTTTTTCTTAAACTCGTATAAGCTTTGTCCACCTGTAAATACAATATCGGCTTTCTTCAATAAGGTCTCTTCAAATTCCTGCAATCCGGCAGGAGGATCTTTGAACATAGACAATTCATCCATACAGTCATATACTACAACACCCGGGTCTAAATGTTTTGAAAAAGGAAGAGCCATTGGCGTATAGTACCAAAAAATAAAGTCTTCAACATTTCTGTTTTTAATAAAGTTGTCTAATAATTCTTTTTGCATTCTATCTGCCTGTTCCTGGTTAGTTCCATCCGGCAGGTGGGGAACAACGATCCAAAGATTATTTGTTTTGGCGGTAATTGTTAATACTGGTTCATTAGGCGCGTCCCAGAAGGGTTCTTCAACATATAAAACGGTAAATCGCGTTGCAAAGCGCGAAAGCAAATGCTGGGGTCGCTGATAAACAAAATCCCATCGAAGGTGGGAGAAACAAATTAGAGTAGAGGGCGTGTTGGAATTAGTTTCGTTACTCACACCGGAGTTGTTGTTTTTTAAAATTTTGCTAAATACATCCATGGATGAACCGAAACATATTTTACGAAAAGGTGATTAATACTGGTATATATATCAAATACGTGCCATAATACGACAACTGCTTTTAAGGCAACGAAGGCTAAAAAAAGTAAAGGGCGAAGATAGCGTAAAAAAGGTTTGGGGAAATAACTTCACATGTGTTTAAAGAATAAGCAGCAAAAGTAAAACAAGATAAGTTTTAAGTATTTTTACTCTATTAAAAAGGAGTTTGATAAACACAAGCGATCATAGTTCTAAACCTGCAGATTAAAGTAGTGAAGGAGATGATAGTAACCGGAATTTAGTATAAAGGAACACCGAAGCTTTCATTCGAAATTACATCCTTCCACTGTTTAATGAGGTTTATGTATTCCTTACCTAAAGGCCGTATTTTTCTTTCAAGGTCGTACATTCCTAAAGAGTTTACATTGCCTGCGTCGTTTCTTAAAGCGCTGTCCCAATCTACCTGGTCTATTAAACTATACCATGTAAAGCCTATTACAGGAACGCCATCTTCTTTTAACCGGTAAACATTAGCCCATTGTTTTTTTAACCAGTGTACCGCTAATGGTTCTATAAGGTTAGTTTCCGTGTGCATTACAGGCAACTTATACCGGCGAAAATATTGATGCGTGATTACATAGTAACCTAATATTTCGCCGGCGGGAGAAGTGCTTCCATTTGAGTGGACCATGTGCTCATTGGTAATGTAATAGTCGTTGCCCATCACACAATTACATTGCGTTCTTAACCTGTGATTGCCAAACCACTTATATTCTTCATCGGTCATTCCATTTTCTAGAAGATATTTATACATATCGGCATCGAGAGAATAGCCGTAAGTAAAATCGAGTGACAAAAATCTTTTTTGATTAAGGAAATCGCAAAGTGGTCTTACATCCGGGTTTTCTGCATGGAAATACTCGCTCGATTCGCTTTGTATAAAAATAGCATCGGGACGAAGTTTATGTATGGCCTGCATAGCAAGTATGTTTGCCTTACAAAGATTTTTTAGTGCAATTACGAACGTGCGGTCGGAGGTCAGGCATTCGTTCCACCAGCCATACTGACCCGAAAACATAGAAGTAATGAAGATCTCGTTTACCGGGGTATAAAATTGAAGATGAGGATAACGCTTAGCAAAAGCTTCAGCATATTCAGCAAAATAGTAAGGCCAGTCAGTATTTTGAAAATTACCTATCCAGTCAGGAACACCAAAATGGCAAAGGTCTACGATGGGAACAATTTCTAATCTCTCCAACTCCTTAAACGCATCGTCCGAAAAGCTCCAGTCGTATTTTCCGGGAGCGACATGGCATTTGTAATAGGGCGGGCCGTATCTAAGGTGTTCCATTCCCGATTCTTTAACAAGCAAAAAATCCTGTTTCCAACATTTATAATGCCCCGTCTTTTCCATTTCGTCAATACGTTTCATCTTTCCGTCGGGCAGGATTATGTTTGGGTAGCTATTCTCGATACCCGTGGCAAACATAAATCTGTTTTTATTCATTTTCGTGTAGGTTATGCCGGCTTACAGTAATGTACGTTATTATATTACGAGATTTAGCCGTGTTGGTTCCTGAATTTATTGCTAATGCTTGTATTATTTGTGTGGGCATTCAATAATACTGCCAATAAGTTATGGATTAAATAACAGTACATAAGATTAAATTCAGAAGGCATGAAGACAATTAGAAAGTATTGCTTATACCCACTCTATGATTTATATATTGGTTTTTGGTTGTTTCGGAAACCATAAACAGAGCGAGGTCTCCTGCGTTTATTTTTCCTTTATTTTGTGCCGGTGGACGATCTGCAGCAGTTATGTACTCATCTGTAGCTTCTGCCTCTACTATGTCTGGTGAACCTACAATTGTCCAATCGAGATTACTTTCCTTTAAATATAAGTAAGCTTGTAAGTGTTCTTTGCCAACTGGTAAAAATTCTTTAGGGTAGCTTGGTTTATCTATTATTAAAGTATTATCATCCGCATTTAATATCCCCGAGCCCCCTAAAGCCACAATTCTTTTTACGCCTGCTTTTTCCATTTGGGCGATAATATTTTTAATACCTAAAGAGCGGGTTTTATCAGTACCGTCAAAGCTTCCTCCTAAAGCAGAAAGAACCGCATCGCTTCCTTTTACAGCATCAAATACATCGTCTTCATCAAATACATATCCTTTAATTGCTTTAAAGTTATCGTTGCGTAAATCCTCGTCAATTAAACTTTCAACATTTCGGCCAAATGCTTTTACATAGTTGCCAAATGCCAAAGCATGCCTAACTATATGTTTACCAACAGTGCCTGTTGCTCCAAAAATAGTTAATTGCATAAGCGGTTCAATTTTAGACAAAATAATATTAATTAACTCGGGAAATATTTAAAAAGAGTAGCTGATAAAGAATAATTTGAATTGATACACTTAACCTCTTCACGGATGCTACATGCCAATAAAATTAGGCAATTATCGGTTCGTAAGTGACTTAGTAAGACTGTTGTTGGCGAGAGGGTAATGGAAGAGAAGTGAGTGAGAGTGAAATAATGACCATCTGCCGTCAATATCGTTTCATAACCTTCACGAGCATTTTGGCAATGATTTTATATCCTTTATTGGAAGGATGGAGTCCGTCGTAAGTCATATTAATTGCTTCAACGGGGTAAGGATATTCATCTGTTTCAGGGTTAAAAGGAACATCAATGAAATCGGGATAACGATAATTTTTGTAAACACCTGTTTTAGGATCCTTTAAACGTTTATACCTGATAATGTTGTTCTGAGTCATACCGCTTTTATTGTATAGGTCAACTACATCAAAATGTTCGTATTTTCCTATGGTATTAATTGCTTCAGCAAACTGCTGAAGTGATTGTCTGTCCTTATCTTTATACGAACCCCACGCATTGTTATTCTTGTTATTAATGTAAACAAAATCGGAACGTTGCATTGGAGTAATGAGAATAATTTTTGCCATTGGATTAAGACTGCGAAGCTTGTTGATAATAATTCGGAAAGATCCATAAACCGTGTTATTGCCTGTGCTGTTTTTATAATCGGTGAAGATGCCGGGAGGCCGTCCCTGCCACCAATCATTAGTACCAAGGAAAACAGAATATACATCGGCTTTAGTTAAACCAAGCTTTTCAATATTTTCAGCAATGCCACCCGATGTCCATCCATTATGTCCCTGGTTGACATAACGAATATAGGGAAGCATTTCTTTAACCCTTGTCATATATCCTTTGGTAACCCTGTTGCCTGTTTCATTCAAATGTTCGTTTAAGTAAGTAATTGAATCGCCAAGGGCAACCCATGTAATTTCTGGTTTGGAGAAAGAAGTGAACAAACAAAAAATGAGAATGATTAATAAGAGCTTTTTCATTTTTTACGCTAATTGATTTATTATGAAGGTGGTTATTTTTATTCAATTAGCCTTTCTTATCCAGATGCTTTTCTGTACGGTACTGCTAATCATATATTGCCTGCATTGCTTATAGCAATCCTCAATAGGAATTATTTTCTTACTGTAGTTAGCAATAAAT
>MWVV01000580.1_pt1 | contig 13467 bp, 13 predicted proteins | sample 1047281 | NCBI WGS metagenome assembly MWVV01 (sample SAMN06349986, study PRJNA376086) | soil metagenome | isolation source: PT-2 sample Antarctic (ecotone) soil | place: Antarctica | collected 2015-01-13 | reverse complement strand
TTACGGTTACGCGACAGACGAAATGACGACAGTATCCCTACCCATGATTACAACCTGATAAATCGGCTAGAAAATCATCAGGTGACGGGTGGTGACGGGTCAGGTGACGGGTCAGGTGACGGGTCAGGTGACGGGTCAGAACCTATACAGAGTGAGGCTTTTGAGAAAGGTGACGGGTCAACCGCTACTCTTTGGGAAAATAATTTAGTTGAATCTAAACAGGAGTCTACAACCCTTAATCATGATGAACAGCATCCAATCACAGATGACCATAGTAAGGATATAGAGCCTGACCCGTCACCATTGGTGAAACCATTACCAGATAAGCAGTCTGACCCGTCACCTGACCCGTCACCTGACCCGTCACCTGACCCGTCACCTGCTGAATCTTATCTACAGTCTTTAGTCAAGACTCCATATCAACAAACTGTAAATAAGTTTGTCTCAGGTCAGCAAGTGAAGTGGTTAGAAGATGGGAGCGAATATACAGTGGAGAGTTCTACTCATACTCACGTTCTTTTCGTTGGGTGGAAAAAGATTATCCATGAATCTGAGGTAGAAGCGATTGAGCCAACAGACGACATTGCCTAAAATGTCTCAAGACGGCGCTATAATCCGTGTATACGGATTACCAATGGCTTAAATACGTTATTGGTCTTAGCTGTCTTAACCTCTGTTTTAGGCGATGTCTAAACCTCCAACCAAAATTAAACGACTCGCTGGTGAGAGGAAGTATCTAACATCAGAGGAAGTTGAGCGACTACTTAAGTCAGTTCGCAAGGTTGGACGCAATACTCACCGCGACTATTGTTTAGTGCTGATGATGTATCGTCATGGGCTGCGGGTCAGTGAGGCGATCGCCCTTGAGTGGAAGGATATCGACTGGCAGACTGCAACGATCTACATTAAGCGACTCAAAAACGGTAAGCCCGCTAACCATCCGATCAAGGGCGATGAGTTACGAGCATTGCGGCAACTGCAACGAGATTGCTCTAATTTAATTTGGCTGTTTAACTCAGAGCGTCAAGCTCCGTTAAGCGATCGCACAGTTCGAGACATTGTGGCAAGGGCTGGAGAGTCAGCAGGTCTAGGAGCAATTCACCCTCATCAGTTGCGACATAGTTGCGGCTTTAAGCTTGCTGCAATAGGTTGGGACACTCGACGCATACAAGATTATCTAGGACATCAAAACATCAATCACACCGTCCGATACACAGAACTAGCACCAGGGCGCTTTGACGGGATTGACTGGTAGTGTGTCCTATCTGTGTACCAATAAATTAGCTTAAACTCACACCTTAGAATCATTTCAAATAATCTTTTCAAATGATCGAGGAGGATGAACCAAAGTCTTATGCAGCAAGGCTTTGACTCATTTTCTATCTAGAGTTAAACTGTAGAGTTTAACTTCATTTTAGGTCTAAACTCAATAAAACAAATACCTTGATTGTGTACCAGTAGCTTGACATTCTGTGTACCAGTGTGTACTGTATTAGAAGAGGCGGTACACAGAGGGATTACAGAGTTGGATTCAAACATTATCAAGTTTCGTCTAACGCCAGAAGTCTTACAGCTTCTAGAGTCTGTAAAAGATGGCGATGAGAGCTTACATCAAACTGCTAAACGCATCCTAGAAAGTAGCTTAAAAGTCAGTACACAAGTAGGACACAGTAAGGACACAGGGATACATAGTACCTTCGTAGAGAATACACAGTCAGGACACAGCAGTACACAGGATGTCAGTGAGGTTGTTCAACAGAAGATAGAAGAGCTTGAATCAGACCTTTACACTCGATTATCTGATCAGCTTAATGGGCTACTGGATACACGCTTGGGGGAGTTTCAAGCCTGAGTGAGAATCAAGCTTTACTCAGGCAACAGGAAGTCGATCGGCTCACTGCCAAAGTAGGCGACTTGGATTTAGAGAAGCAAAATTTGGCTGATGAACTGCAACAGACCCAAGCGGAATTAGAAAAAGTCCAATCAGCAAACTCTACTCATGACCTACCAGACCTAAAGGAAATACGCGATCGGGTATTGGCTGAACTGAAACTAGGCAAGCAAGCCACTGGATACAAAGCAGCCCAAAAAGCACTTGATAAATTCATTGAGGAGTTAAGAAATGTCACTTGAAGCGATAGAAACCGCCAAGAAAGCTGTTGAAAATTACGCAAGCCATTGGTACATGGTTCCCATCTGCGATGACTGGGGCAATCCGCTTCCCCAGGAACCAGGCTGCGCTGATTATTCTAGCTGCGAGGAACTCACAATCACCAATGCAGAAATTGATCCAGAATTTGAATCGCCTTATGAAGATGGATCGGTAATTGGAGTAACGGTTACGGTTAACTGGAAGTGGACGGACGAAGAACCCGATGAAGATGTAGAGTTATTAATCCCAGTTTGGGAACAAGATGGCGAGTGGTTTCATGGAGAAATCGAGAAATTAAATTAGTGCAATGCCCCTGCTACCAGTAAGGCAGCAGGGGCAAGTAGAAAAAGGAATATGTGCCGTCCCCGCAGAACGACAGTTATAGCGTAGCAGTTCTAGCTCTTATGAAAATAGGTCTTTGTCAAAGCTTAAAACTTAGAAAATAGGTCATTGCACAGATTGATCACCCAAAGGAATAACGCCACGTCCGATCCTCTCTACCAGTTCTGATCGCGACAGTTCTCGCTGTTGTGCTAATTCGTCTAATCCTTTAACAGCAGTGGGTGTAAGGCTAATATTGATGCGCGTCTTAAGCTCATCCCATAACTCAGGAATGCCGCGCTTATTTTGAAAACCTTTTTTTCCCATGCTGCTACACAAATGCTAAATCTATGTTAGTTTAGCACTGTGGCTATTGTGTAGTAGCTGCAAAGTTAGAAGCCGACGTTTTCCATTGGCAAGGTCAACTCGTCGGCTCTAGCTTCCAATTCATTACAGGAGGCTTTACTCATTGTGACTGAAAACGAGAGAAGCGCGATCGCCACTGGCGTATTGCACGTCCAGCTTAATACCTTACTGAAACGCCACAAACCGCCTACTGTCATCGATACGCTGGCATCATTGCTGCATGAAGCTGGCTGGGAAATAGTTACTACCAGCTTGGAAAAGGCAACTGAAGCGGCAACAGATGAGGAGATGGGAGGCGCTCAATATGAATGACTCCTCTAAAGCAGACGGCTCAACTATCCTTTTTGGGTTGATGTTGGCGATTATTGTTTCCGGTGGAATTAGCAGCGCCTCTTCTAGCTTGGGGTCTAAGGACAATACGATCGCCACGCAACAAAAACAAATTGAAGCTCTACAGCAACGTCTAACCCAGTCAGAAGCTAAGTTCCAGGGATTCGTGGAGGGTAGGCGCTAATGAGTGAAGTCTACACCACAAACCAAGCAGCAGAAAGACTTTCAACCTCTCCAGCGACTATTCATACCTGGAAAAAACGCAACCCTGAAAGACTGACAGAGGGTACGCACTGGGTAAAGGATGAGAAAAACTCCCTACTGTGGACAGAGCAGGGCATTCAAGCTCTTTCAATACTGAAAGAGGGTAATGAATACGAGCCACATTCAGAAGTGAATGAGCCAGACATTCAAGCTCTTTCAACCCTTGAAAGTCGCTATCTGCCGTTGCTCGATATGTTAGCTAACGCTCTAGCCCCTAAGTTGCGACGACAGCTAGATCAGAAAGTCATGGGCAAGGTTTCAAGCTTTGCTACCAATGCCCAACCAATGACATCAACCGAGTGTGTAACCCTGCTGACTGAATTAGGGCTAAAACCCTGTAACCCCGAACTGCTAATAAGTGGCAACGTTGGCGCACTTCTAGAAGGTAAGGAAAACTAACAATGTTTAATGCTCAACCATCCAACGACGCACCAATCACACCAGTAAACGGAGAACGAAAAATGGGATTAATGAGCCGAATTTTTGGGGGAAAGATAGTTGGGCAAGGTGCTAATGATGGAACCACGCACAACATTAACCAGAATGCTGCACTGGCTCAGACTAGCCACGATGTAGTTAATCCAACCAATGCACGGTTTGAGAATATTCGCTCCGTGCCTGTCGTACAAGCACCAAGGCACTTTGATATCAAAACTGCTCAGGCATTGCAGATACTAGCCAAACAGAAATATCGCACCGCTGGAGAGGCTGCAAAAGCTTATCAAGCACTCAGCACCATAGAACGTGCAGACGCGTTGGTGCAAAAGGCTCATCGGGGTTACGAGGGCGTTGTAGCAACTAAAGAGTTAGAGAAACTTCAAGCTAATGCCAAACTCGCTGGCAAGCTTCATCAGTTACGCCCACAGTATGCAGAGATGCACCAACAAGTCGAGACTGCGAACGTCGCGGCTGTTAATGCGATCGCTTCTATTCGGGCTACTTACGGTAGCTAATTCGTGAAATTTTAGGGTAGTAAGTCGTTTTACTACCCTTACTCATGGAGTTTTGGTAATGGGCAAGTTTTTCGTTCTAACGGGCTGTTTTTTGACTGGAGTGTCAGCAGTCGGTCTGTTCTCATACACCGCTTATGCCTTTGAACGTCTACGAATGTATGGGTTTTGGCTTTCAGTATGTGCAGCGTTGCTGCTTTTAGCTAGCGCTCTAGCAGATGATTTTATAGCTGAAAGTCTTGGTTTAACGTACCAGCAGTTCATCGGCTGGATGGTGGCAACCGTCGCCATTCTGATACTTGGCGGGGTTGTGCAATGGGTACATTAATCGGCATCAGTTCCCCCCAAGTGCAGTTGAGGCAGAACCGCTCTATGCTGCTACTAATTGCCAGCGTATCAAGTCTTTCAGGGTTATTACTGTGGTCTGCCTCTCCCTTTGCTCTGAATAATCCCAAGGATAAATTTCAAGTTGTACTGAGGTATCTGTCGCTGTTTGGGTCGTTGGGTTGTGGCGTTAGTGCAGTTGTCGCTGGCAAACAACTTGAGAGGATTACACCATTAATCAGGGCAATTGACACCGCTGAACGTGACGACTTTTTAGAGCAATTGGCAGTTTCTCAGTACCAACAGCAGCGGCAGTGGCAACAGATGGCACTCGCACCAACACAATTGCAACCTCTTTCAGCGCCTCTTTCACTTGGTAACACTTCTGGTAACGCAACTGGTAACAACACTGGTAACGTCGCCATAGAGCCTGTTACCGACTCCGTTACCGATTCTGTTACCAACCCGTTACCAACCGTGACAGAGGCATATAAGCCGATGTATTTGAGCATCATTGCACTGCAACAGCAAGGCACATCTGATTCAAAAATCATTAAGGAAGTGTTGGGACAGGAGGGGCGTAACTTCGACAAAGGCAAGGAAATGTTAGAGGCGCTTTTGACTCTTGGGAAGGAGCAAGGATGGTAGGCGCTGTCACACCTAAACGGATACTGAGTGTCCGTTGTTGTCTGAGAGTGTTGCAAGGTTGTTTCTCAGGGGTTGTCTGTACAAGGAAAAAGCCAACAAAATATGTCCACACAGCGCCACGCGATCTAAGAGCGCGTACCACTAATGACCTCTTAACGTAGGTGAAATTATGGAAGCCGAAAGAATGCTGAAATATGTCCGCACAGTAGCAACGTGATCTAAGATCACGTTGCGCTAATGACCTCTTAACTTCGTGATGTTAATTTCGGACACTCATGAGTTTCCTAGCGATAGTAGCGTGTCATCATCAGGGTACAAAAAGCTTAGACATCTGCAACGCGATCTAAGATCGCGTTGCAGATGTCTAATGTTGATCCAGTACCTTTGGTTTTTTTGCCAGTAGCAGTATTCTTAAGTTATTCAGTTGTAGAAAGAGGAAGCTTTGGGTTTTAACATCTAGTTAGTAAATTATCTCTTACTGGAATGTAAACTTGTGTTCGGTGTAATACCAACAATCCAAAAAAGATTACTAAAAGGTGTCAAAAACCAAAGTAATCATTAATCGTGCTCTCATTATTGTTCCTATTATCCATCTCCGCAATAGGCAATAAGTTGAAAGCCTTACCCAGTAAGAGATAATTCACTAGATGTCCAAAAACTAAAAGCGTCCTCTCCCTCACCAAAAGGAGAAAACGCCATGAGTATCAATTCAAATATCAGTTCTATTGAACAGCATAGCACAGATTATGGTAAGGTTCACCATAATCCTCAATCTTTACGTTCTGATCATGCAGTCCAGCTTCTTGTTGAGCGTAGCCTAGACTACTCATGGGTTCTAGCGAACTGTCGTTCACTGACAGCAGCAGAGGCAAGCGACAGGCTTGGATACACGGCAAAGTCAGACGGTATATGGCTGCATGGCATTGGGATACAAGCTCAGTTCAGACCTGATAAACCTTGGATATCAGATCAAGACAAAAACAGCGGCAGAAAAAAAGCACCAAAATATCGCACTCCTTCAGGTGACTATGATGCGATTCTAGTTAATCATCCAACTGACCCTAAATATTGGACAGATATAGAAGCACTAAAGAAACGGTGTTACCAGATTGATGGTCATCCTTGCATACTCCTGACTGAGGGATTTTTTAAGGCGATCGCAGGATGTAGCAATGATCTCCCTACTATCTCTGTAATCGGTGTCGAGATGGGATTGACTAGCGCGAAGTCAGATCCACAAGGTAAACGTTATTTAGTATTAGAGCTAGAAAAGCTGGCTAAAGCTGGTTTTGGCTTCATCATTGTGTTTGATGCAGATGCAGCCACAAACAGCTTTGTCTTAAAGGCATTAGAAAAGCTGGCGTGTCAGTTGGCTAAATTCACCCAGAACGTCTACATAGCACAATGGGAACTAGACCCGGATGGAAGCAACAAAGGGATGGATGATTACATCAAAAAGAACAGCGCTGACGAATTTAAACGTGAAGTGCTAGGCAAGGTTGTAGACCTCGCTGCATGGGAGCAACAATTCAATGCTGCTGTTGACAGTGAGAAAAAATCTAAGGCAGTACCTCCAGCGGATAAGGTTGCGAAGGCGATCGCAGAAGATTATCGAGATCAACTGGCATTCAACAATGCAACAGGTCAATGGATGCGATATGGGGCTGACAGCCTTGGCGTGTGGTCTGTTGAAACCAATGAATACGTTGAGTCAATCGTCTTTAAAATCATCTCAGGCAAAGGCATAGAGGGTTATGGCTCTAACAGCTACATCGTCAATATTGTCAAAGCTCTGCAACATCAGTTGATTGAGCGTAACTGGAATGAGCGATCAGCTAAAGACTTGCTGCCATTCCAGAACGGAATCCTGGAAATTGCTACAGGTAAACTTTTACCTCATAGCCCCGGTTACAAGCTGACTTGGCAGTTACCGCGCCAACATGACCCCGCTGCATCTGACTGGTCAACTATTGAAGAATTCCTTGATCATGCGACGAACGGCAACCAAGCTATCAAGAAAATATTGCTTTGTTTCTGCAATGCCGTATTAAAAGGGCGATCAGACTTGCAAAAATTCCTTCATCTCATTGGTGCTGGCGGCAGTGGTAAGGGAACCTTTATTCGACTGGTTAGTGACCTGATTGGACAGCAAAACATCTACTCATCCACTCTTGAGGATTGGTGCGGTAATCGCTTTGAGGCGGCTAATGCCTACCGCAAACGTTTAGTAGCTTTTTGGGATGAGGATAAGAAGTCAGGGAATTTAGGTAAATTTAAATCCCTCACTGGTGGCGACTGTCTGCGGGGTGAAGAAAAAGGGAAAAAAGCTTTTCAGTTCCAATATGAGGGAATGGTAATCGTGTCCTCAAACTTCCCTATCTTTGCTGGGGATACTTCATCAGGGCTGTCTCGACGGGTGATTACAGTTCCTTTTAACGCCTCCGTACCTTTGATCCAGCGCCGTGACCTCAACAAAGAGTTTCAGGTAGAGCTAGATGCTTTTACTAACCACGTTCTCTCAATCCCAGATGAGCAAGTAACGAAAGCATTGCTGGGGATAACTGAAACTCCAGAATGCACTCTAGAGTTTTGGGAAAGTCGGGTGCGTACTGACTCGATCGCTTCATGGGTTAACGATTGGGTTATCCATGATCTACTGGCTGAAACACCCGTAGGAGTTGATAAAAATGAAAGCGACAACGGCGATCCGGTAACTCTCTACGGTTCATACGCTCTCCATTGCAAGCAGCACGGCACACAGCCCAAAGCTAACAAAAACTTTAGTCCTGACCTATTAGAGCTTTGCCGCTCAGTGCTGGGATGGGAAGTGGAACGGAATGTTACTAAAACTGGAAAGCTGATTAAAGGATTACGGTTACGCGACAGACGAAATGACGACAGTATCCCTACCCATGATTACAACCTGATAAATCGGCTAGAAAATCATCAGGTGACGGGTGGTGACGGGTCAGGTGACGGGTCAGGTGACGGGTCAGGTGACGGGTCAGAACCTATACAGAGTGAGGCTTTTGAGAAAGGTGACGGGTCAACCGCTACTCTTTGGGAAAATAATTTAGTTGAATCTAAACAGGAGTCTACAACCCTTAATCATGATGAACAGCATCCAATCACAGATGACCATAGTAAGGATATAGAGCCTGACCCGTCACCATTGGTGAAACCATTACCAGATAAGCAGTCTGACCCGTCACCTGACCCGTCACCTGACCCGTCACCTGACCCGTCACCTGCTGAATCTTATCTACAGTCTTTAGTCAAGACTCCATATCAACAAACTGTAAATAAGTTTGTCTCAGGTCAGCAAGTGAAGTGGTTAGAAGATGGGAGCGAATATACAGTGGAGAGTTCTACTCATACTCACGTTCTTTTCGTTGGGTGGAAAAAGATTATCCATGAATCTGAGGTAGAAGCGATTGAGCCAACAGACGACATTGCCTAAAATGTCTCAAGACGGCGCTATAATCCGTGTATACGGATTACCAATGGCTTAAATACGTTATTGGTCTTAGCTGTCTTAACCTCTGTTTTAGGCGATGTCTAAACCTCCAACCAAAATTAAACGACTCGCTGGTGAGAGGAAGTATCTAACATCAGAGGAAGTTGAGCGACTACTTAAGTCAGTTCGCAAGGTTGGACGCAATACTCACCGCGACTATTGTTTAGTGCTGATGATGTATCGTCATGGGCTGCGGGTCAGTGAGGCGATCGCCCTTGAGTGGAAGGATATCGACTGGCAGACTGCAACGATCTACATTAAGCGACTCAAAAACGGTAAGCCCGCTAACCATCCGATCAAGGGCGATGAGTTACGAGCATTGCGGCAACTGCAACGAGATTGCTCTAATTTAATTTGGCTGTTTAACTCAGAGCGTCAAGCTCCGTTAAGCGATCGCACAGTTCGAGACATTGTGGCAAGGGCTGGAGAGTCAGCAGGTCTAGGAGCAATTCACCCTCATCAGTTGCGACATAGTTGCGGCTTTAAGCTTGCTGCAATAGGTTGGGACACTCGACGCATACAAGATTATCTAGGACATCAAAACATCAATCACACCGTCCGATACACAGAACTAGCACCAGGGCGCTTTGACGGGATTGACTGGTAGTGTGTCCTATCTGTGTACCAATAAATTAGCTTAAACTCACACCTTAGAATCATTTCAAATAATCTTTTCAAATGATCGAGGAGGATGAACCAAAGTCTTATGCAGCAAGGCTTTGACTCATTTTCTATCTAGAGTTAAACTGTAGAGTTTAACTTCATTTTAGGTCTAAACTCAATAAAACAAATACCTTGATTGTGTACCAGTAGCTTGACATTCTGTGTACCAGTGTGTACTGTATTAGAAGAGGCGGTACACAGAGGGATTACAGAGTTGGATTCAAACATTATCAAGTTTCGTCTAACGCCAGAAGTCTTACAGCTTCTAGAGTCTGTAAAAGATGGCGATGAGAGCTTACATCAAACTGCTAAACGCATCCTAGAAAGTAGCTTAAAAGTCAGTACACAAGTAGGACACAGTAAGGACACAGGGATACATAGTACCTTCGTAGAGAATACACAGTCAGGACACAGCAGTACACAGGATGTCAGTGAGGTTGTTCAACAGAAGATAGAAGAGCTTGAATCAGACCTTTACACTCGATTATCTGATCAGCTTAATGGGCTACTGGATACACGCTTGGGGGAGTTTCAAGCCTGAGTGAGAATCAAGCTTTACTCAGGCAACAGGAAGTCGATCGGCTCACTGCCAAAGTAGGCGACTTGGATTTAGAGAAGCAAAATTTGGCTGATGAACTGCAACAGACCCAAGCGGAATTAGAAAAAGTCCAATCAGCAAACTCTACTCATGACCTACCAGACCTAAAGGAAATACGCGATCGGGTATTGGCTGAACTGAAACTAGGCAAGCAAGCCACTGGATACAAAGCAGCCCAAAAAGCACTTGATAAATTCATTGAGGAGTTAAGAAATGTCACTTGAAGCGATAGAAACCGCCAAGAAAGCTGTTGAAAATTACGCAAGCCATTGGTACATGGTTCCCATCTGCGATGACTGGGGCAATCCGCTTCCCCAGGAACCAGGCTGCGCTGATTATTCTAGCTGCGAGGAACTCACAATCACCAATGCAGAAATTGATCCAGAATTTGAATCGCCTTATGAAGATGGATCGGTAATTGGAGTAACGGTTACGGTTAACTGGAAGTGGACGGACGAAGAACCCGATGAAGATGTAGAGTTATTAATCCCAGTTTGGGAACAAGATGGCGAGTGGTTTCATGGAGAAATCGAGAAATTAAATTAGTGCAATGCCCCTGCTACCAGTAAGGCAGCAGGGGCAAGTAGAAAAAGGAATATGTGCCGTCCCCGCAGAACGACAGTTATAGCGTAGCAGTTCTAGCTCTTATGAAAATAGGTCTTTGTCAAAGCTTAAAACTTAGAAAATAGGTCATTGCACAGATTGATCACCCAAAGGAATAACGCCACGTCCGATCCTCTCTACCAGTTCTGATCGCGACAGTTCTCGCTGTTGTGCTAATTCGTCTAATCCTTTAACAGCAGTGGGTGTAAGGCTAATATTGATGCGCGTCTTAAGCTCATCCCATAACTCAGGAATGCCGCGCTTATTTTGAAAACCTTTTTTTCCCATGCTGCTACACAAATGCTAAATCTATGTTAGTTTAGCACTGTGGCTATTGTGTAGTAGCTGCAAAGTTAGAAGCCGACGTTTTCCATTGGCAAGGTCAACTCGTCGGCTCTAGCTTCCAATTCATTACAGGAGGCTTTACTCATTGTGACTGAAAACGAGAGAAGCGCGATCGCCACTGGCGTATTGCACGTCCAGCTTAATACCTTACTGAAACGCCACAAACCGCCTACTGTCATCGATACGCTGGCATCATTGCTGCATGAAGCTGGCTGGGAAATAGTTACTACCAGCTTGGAAAAGGCAACTGAAGCGGCAACAGATGAGGAGATGGGAGGCGCTCAATATGAATGACTCCTCTAAAGCAGACGGCTCAACTATCCTTTTTGGGTTGATGTTGGCGATTATTGTTTCCGGTGGAATTAGCAGCGCCTCTTCTAGCTTGGGGTCTAAGGACAATACGATCGCCACGCAACAAAAACAAATTGAAGCTCTACAGCAACGTCTAACCCAGTCAGAAGCTAAGTTCCAGGGATTCGTGGAGGGTAGGCGCTAATGAGTGAAGTCTACACCACAAACCAAGCAGCAGAAAGACTTTCAACCTCTCCAGCGACTATTCATACCTGGAAAAAACGCAACCCTGAAAGACTGACAGAGGGTACGCACTGGGTAAAGGATGAGAAAAACTCCCTACTGTGGACAGAGCAGGGCATTCAAGCTCTTTCAATACTGAAAGAGGGTAATGAATACGAGCCACATTCAGAAGTGAATGAGCCAGACATTCAAGCTCTTTCAACCCTTGAAAGTCGCTATCTGCCGTTGCTCGATATGTTAGCTAACGCTCTAGCCCCTAAGTTGCGACGACAGCTAGATCAGAAAGTCATGGGCAAGGTTTCAAGCTTTGCTACCAATGCCCAACCAATGACATCAACCGAGTGTGTAACCCTGCTGACTGAATTAGGGCTAAAACCCTGTAACCCCGAACTGCTAATAAGTGGCAACGTTGGCGCACTTCTAGAAGGTAAGGAAAACTAACAATGTTTAATGCTCAACCATCCAACGACGCACCAATCACACCAGTAAACGGAGAACGAAAAATGGGATTAATGAGCCGAATTTTTGGGGGAAAGATAGTTGGGCAAGGTGCTAATGATGGAACCACGCACAACATTAACCAGAATGCTGCACTGGCTCAGACTAGCCACGATGTAGTTAATCCAACCAATGCACGGTTTGAGAATATTCGCTCCGTGCCTGTCGTACAAGCACCAAGGCACTTTGATATCAAAACTGCTCAGGCATTGCAGATACTAGCCAAACAGAAATATCGCACCGCTGGAGAGGCTGCAAAAGCTTATCAAGCACTCAGCACCATAGAACGTGCAGACGCGTTGGTGCAAAAGGCTCATCGGGGTTACGAGGGCGTTGTAGCAACTAAAGAGTTAGAGAAACTTCAAGCTAATGCCAAACTCGCTGGCAAGCTTCATCAGTTACGCCCACAGTATGCAGAGATGCACCAACAAGTCGAGACTGCGAACGTCGCGGCTGTTAATGCGATCGCTTCTATTCGGGCTACTTACGGTAGCTAATTCGTGAAATTTTAGGGTAGTAAGTCGTTTTACTACCCTTACTCATGGAGTTTTGGTAATGGGCAAGTTTTTCGTTCTAACGGGCTGTTTTTTGACTGGAGTGTCAGCAGTCGGTCTGTTCTCATACACCGCTTATGCCTTTGAACGTCTACGAATGTATGGGTTTTGGCTTTCAGTATGTGCAGCGTTGCTGCTTTTAGCTAGCGCTCTAGCAGATGATTTTATAGCTGAAAGTCTTGGTTTAACGTACCAGCAGTTCATCGGCTGGATGGTGGCAACCGTCGCCATTCTGATACTTGGCGGGGTTGTGCAATGGGTACATTAATCGGCATCAGTTCCCCCCAAGTGCAGTTGAGGCAGAACCGCTCTATGCTGCTACTAATTGCCAGCGTATCAAGTCTTTCAGGGTTATTACTGTGGTCTGCCTCTCCCTTTGCTCTGAATAATCCCAAGGATAAATTTCAAGTTGTACTGAGGTATCTGTCGCTGTTTGGGTCGTTGGGTTGTGGCGTTAGTGCAGTTGTCGCTGGCAAACAACTTGAGAGGATTACACCATTAATCAGGGCAATTGACACCGCTGAACGTGACGACTTTTTAGAGCAATTGGCAGTTTCTCAGTACCAACAGCAGCGGCAGTGGCAACAGATGGCACTCGCACCAACACAATTGCAACCTCTTTCAGCGCCTCTTTCACTTGGTAACACTTCTGGTAACGCAACTGGTAACAACACTGGTAACGTCGCCATAGAGCCTGTTACCGACTCCGTTACCGATTCTGTTACCAACCCGTTACCAACCGTGACAGAGGCATATAAGCCGATGTATTTGAGCATCATTGCACTGCAACAGCAAGGCAC
>MWVV01000579.1_pt1 | contig 13467 bp, 11 predicted proteins | sample 1047281 | NCBI WGS metagenome assembly MWVV01 (sample SAMN06349986, study PRJNA376086) | soil metagenome | isolation source: PT-2 sample Antarctic (ecotone) soil | place: Antarctica | collected 2015-01-13 | reverse complement strand
CACGAGATAAAGCTTATATCTAATTTTAGGGGTCATCTTCACTTTATTAAGATCAATCTACAACAATTCTATCAAAATATTTTACCTCCATTATATTACCATTGTTTTTTCAGTCGATATTAATACTATCATCACAGACTTGTTGAGTATAAGTAAGAAATACATTAAATGGCTGCAATCTGTTTTTGCCGTTATCAACTTATCATGATTTCTTTGCGTTATACTTAATATTCCACTTTGCCAATGGATGGACCTTATATTTTTATACACGGAGATGTTGTTGAATGCTATAGCATAAACACTAATTCAGGTAGTGGCAAGTTTGAAATTACAGAACAAGAAATTGCTCTTTCTGATATAATTAATCATCGGTTTACTTGCCACATCGATAATAGTTATGGCATTTCAGATTTTGATAATTTCGATTTTAATATTTATCCTGATAATATTTGGACTGATACCCGAGGTGAATATGAACAGCCGGAAAAATTACTTGCCATCTCAGATATTGAAGGAAACTTTTATGCACTTCAATCTATACTGTTAAGCAATAATGTAATGGACAAAAATTGCAACTGGACGTATGGGAGTAATCATCTGGTAATATTAGGCGATTTAATAGACAGGGGAACTAATGTATTTGCTTGTCTTTGGCTGATATATAAGTTAGATATGCAGGCAAACGAACATGGCGGCAAAGTACATTATATATTAGGGAACCACGAGCTGATGAACTTCAACAACGATTTCAGGTATGTTCATCAAAAATATTTCAACAAAAAAGGAGTGAATAAAAAGTATATCGCAATTTTCAATCATTCCTCCATTTTCGGAAATTGGATAAGATCGAAAAACACGATAGAAAAAATAGGAGATTATTTATTTGTACATGCAGGTTTAAGTAAACAATTGATGCAACATAATTTGTCTATACAAGAGATAAATGAGCTTATGTTGAAAAACCTGGGGAAAAAGAACAGCATTAGTTTAAACAATGTGGAAAGTTTACTCTTAGGAAGTTATGGTCCTTTGTGGTTTCGTGGCTTAGTGAATGGTGATAGACAACCTGATAGGGTAACGAAAGAAGATGTTATAAATATGGCACATTATTTTAACGTTAAGAAAATAGTAGTAGGACATACAGTGGTTTCAACTTTTAAGAAGTTATATGAAGGAATGGTATTCGCAATTGATATCATTCAACCTTATACAAAAAATAGTAAACCTACACTAGCTCTATTGATAGAAGGGAATAAAGAATACGTTGTGGATGATAGGGGTAATAAGAAACAACTTTAAATGGGAAATAATATTCTTTAATTTAAAAACTTTTCAGAACTTTTAATCGTAGTTCAATATATAATAGTTATTTTAGACAAATAATGGCTTAGGCCGCGCAAACTTACTAATCCAGTATCCTAAGAATTTAACTCTCATTCCAATCTTCTTCGTTGTTCAAATAAACAAAATTGATAATAGATTTTGAAAACTAATTAGTGCTAATAATATCAGCATTAATAGGGCGAAGGCGAAAACCCTTGTAACAGAGTAGCCACGATTGTTTTATTTTAAATTTTTTTTTATGATTACGTTGGAAAAATTGTTGACAGAATTAAAAGCCGAGTCTCTAAATGAGATTGTTGCCGGTAATGGCAGTGGCAAAAACGGAAAAGGTGGAAAAGGTGGAAATGGCAATGGTAGTGGTAGTCGCAGGAGTCGTAGTCGCAGGAGTCGTAGTCGCAGGAGTCGTAGTAGTAGCATGAGTCAGTCAGGCAGGCACTAGATAGTTACGGGTAACTAATGATTGCTTAATGTACAAAAAGGATTGGAAGATTGCTTCCAATCCTTTTTATTACAACCCGTTGTTATTTATGAAATATAAAATTTCAAGAAATATTACTATTACTAATTTGTATGATTATTTTGAAGGAGATGCTCCTGAACAATATCGCCAGGGATATTATATATTATGTGATGACCGGCGAAAAAGAGACTTTCTGATTAATGACACTATTAACTATTTTATAGATAAATTTTCCATTCCTAAAACACAAACTGAAGCTCTGCAGGAAATAGAAGCTGAAATTAAAAGTGATGCAAGTACCTTTCAGGAAACATGCGGGGCCTTTTTTAAGTACTTAACAAAAAGAAAAATTTTAGTTGCTGAAGACAAAGAGGAACCGTTACTTTCAAAAGAAACTCTGTTTAAAAAAGGAGATTGTATAGATAATTTTACTGTATTAGAAATTCTCACTAATAAAAATAACATAGACATTTATTGGGCGGTTGATAATAATAATACTATCCAGTATGCCCTTAAATTATTAAACAGGAATAAAGCAGACGACCAGCATGAATATCAAAAAGAATTAGAGCAGTTAGAAAGAGAGTATGAAGTGCTTTACGATGTAAAAGACATTCCAAGCATTAGCCGCGTATATGGGTTTAATAAAAATAATGATAACTACGCTTACATTACCCTCGAATATATTAATGGAAAAGCATTATCCAGATATATAAATGAACAGGAATTATTAACTAAAGAAGATTGCCTGCAACTAATTAAAGAGATTATTTATGGATTTTCATTATTACATAAAGGTGCTTTGATACATGGGGACATACATTCATCAAATATTATGGTTTTAGAAGATAAAACCATAAAGATTATTGACGTAGGACTATCAAGAAATGTAAAGGTTGAAAAAGAGCAGGTGCTGAAATTTGGAGGTGTGGACCACTACATGCCTCCTGAGCGGATAAATATTACCACTTCAAATAAGTTTACCACCGAGCCTGATTTATATTCTGATGTTTACCAGATTGGTTTGTTAATATATCTTGTTCTTTATAATACGCTGCCTTTTGACGGATTTATATGGGAAGAACTAGCATCTGAGATTAAAGAGAAAGAAGCAGAATATGACGAAAGTTCGTTTTTAAACTATGCGGTGCCTGCGCAACTAATAAATATCGTAAAAAAATGTTTGAATAAAGATCCATTAGAAAGATACCGGAATGCAACAGAAATATTAGCAGATTACAGTAAACATGATTTTAAGTAAAGTACATTATCTATTAGGCAACCACGAGTTGATGAACTTCAACAACGATTTCAGGTATGTTCATCAAAAATATTTTAACATAAAGGCAGCGAATAAAAAGTATATCGCATCTTTCAATCATTCCTCGGTTTTAGGAAATTGGATATGAGCAAAAAACACGATAGAAAAAATTGGAGACTATTTATTTGTGCACGGCGGCATAAGTAAGCAATTGATGCAACAGTATTTTTCTATACAAGAGATAAATGACCTCGCGTTGAAGAATTTGGGGAAAAAGGACAACAATAACTTAAACGATAGAGAAAATTTGCTCTTCGGTAATTACGGTCCTTTGTGGTTCTAGTGGATTAGTGAATGGTGATAGAGAACCTGATAGGGTAACGAAAGAAGATGTTATAAGTATGGCACATTATTTTGATGTTGTAAAAATAGTAGTAGGACATACAGTGGTTTCAAGTTTTAAGAAGTTAACTGAAGGAATGGTACTGGCAATTGACATCATTCAACTTTATACTAAAAACAATAAAGCTGTACAAGCTCTATTAATAGTAGGAAACAAAGAATATAAAGTAAATGATAGAGGGGGTAAGCAGGAATGTATATGAGTGCGTGGATTGTATTTAAACTCCTTTTTGTATTAACCGTTGCAGCTATTAAAAACACAGGAGTAACAGAAAGATATTCAGTGGCGATAATATCAAAGCTGATAGGGCGAAAGCGAAAACCCTTGAAAAGAGTAGCTAATTATTCATTTTTAAAAATCATATCCTATGATTACGTTAGAAAAAATCCTAACAGAATTGAAAGCAGAATCTTTAAATGAAATTGTTGCTGGTAAACCTGGTAAACCCAAAAAATTAAAGGGAGATTCTTCTGAACCAAGTGAGCCTTCAGAAACTAGTGGTCCTTCAGCTCCATCTATGTCCGACTCTGAGTCTGGTATTTAAGGACACGTCTTCGCAACGAACAATTGTTTTTGCTTAAAAAAAGGATTGGAGGTTAATCTTCCAATCCTTTTTAATGATAAAGAATTCTGAAGATGGTAAAATACAAGCTATCTAAAAATGTAAATATTGACAGTATAGATGTTGATGATAACACTCCGCCTGCATTTAGAAATGGATATTATATTTTAGCTGATGAAAACCGCCGTAAAGATTTTTTAATTAATGAAACAATAAAACTTTTTTTAGATAAATTTTCGACCCCTAAAACCGAAGCCGATATTTTAAAAGAGCTGGAAGCGGAAACACAAAATGTAAGTAAAGAAATGGAGGAAACCTGCTCCACGTTCTTCCAGTTTTTATGTAAGAAAAAAATATTAGTGCCGGAGGATAAGGAGGAACTCCCTGCTAACAAAAAACCTCTTTATAAACAAGGTGATTGCATTAACGATCTGAATATTCTTGAGCTTCTATCCAATAAACGCAATGTTGATATTTATAAAGCCTGCGATAAAACAACCGGAACTACCTGCGTTATAAAATTATTAAACAGGGATAAAATAGGAAATGACCATACTTATCAAAAGGAGCTATCTAACATAGAAAGAGAATATATCCTGTTGCAGAATGTAAAACACATCCCTTCAATCAGCAAGGCATATACTTTCAATAAAGACGAGGAGAACTTTGCTTACATCACTCTTGAATATATAGACGGTACACCTCTGGGGCATTTTCTCGACGAAACGGAGACATTAAATAAAGCAGATTGCCTGCAGATGATTGAAGAGATACTTACGGCTTTTTCGTTATTACACCAAAGCAATTTGATACATGGTGACATTCATCCATCTAATATATTGGTGTTAGAAGACAAAACAGTTAAGATAATTGATCTTGGATTATCACGGAATGTACAGGTTGAAAATAATGAAGTAGTTAAATTCGGGGGAATAAGTTTTTACATGCCTCCTGAGCGTATTAATATCAGCAGTGTAAAAAAGTACATGAAAGAACCTGATCTGTTTTCTGATGTTTACCAGGTGGGTGTCATCATTTATCTTATTTTATATAATACAACCCCTTTTAAAGGTTTTATCTGGGAAGAACTGTCACAGAATATTAAAACAACTGATGCTGTATATCCTGATGTTTCGTTCTTAAACTATCCGGTGCCTGAGCAACTAATAAACATTGTAAAAAAATGTTTGAATAAAAACCCATTAGAAAGATACGCGAATGCGACAGAAATATTAGCAGATTACACTAATTATGATCTTAAGTAAAAGAAAGTTTGTAAATTGAATGAATGCATAAGAATATTGAACAACAATTAAAACACAATGATTGCGGCGTAAGTGCTGTTAAGATTGTATATAATTTACACAATATTCATGTTAACAGAAGTTACATAGAAGAAAATATTTTCTTAAACGAAAACGGATCGAGCTTACACGACATAAAAGATTTTTTTGATAAGCAACAATTTAAGACAGATTTTAACCTGTTAGATACTAATACGCTAAAATTCAGTCCTGATAGATTAAAGAAATATATTCCCTGCATCTTACCTGTTAAAAATAAACAGGGCCTCCATTATGTCGTTATTAAAGATATTAACAAAAATAAACTCCAGATACTTGATCCTGCCAAAGGCCAGAGCTATCGCTGGAGCTTTTCGGAGTTGATGAACAGCGCTTACACGGCTACAGCAAATTACGATTATGTAAGCAACAGCCAGTTATTGCAGCAGGTTATAATTGATGAGCTTTCTCATTATAATATAAATGCAGCATTAATAGAAGATCACAACAAGGGAGACGTTTTAAATAAGCTGACCTACTTTTCATACTTAAAAGAAAACTTTGGATTTGCAAACTTTGAAGCTGAAAAAAAATTTTTGAATGACCTGCTTTTTAACCAGCAGTTAGATACCCTTCCAAAGCAATTTAGAACACTAAAATTAAATGAGGCAAAGCTTAGGATAACAGCGCCTGTAGTATTATCTATAAACAAAAATGAGCAGGTACAATTACCAGCTAATAATATAACGGCTGCTGAAAAGCCTGTAAATTCTTACAGAAGGCTTGTAAGCGAAATGAAACCTCATCATAAGTTATGGAGAATATATATTACTGCTGCCCTTGTTGCAGCTTTCCTGGCACAGCTAACTATATTTACGAACCAAATTTTGATTGATAATATTTTGCCCAGTTATAATTTAAATGTGCTTGTTTTATTTGCTATCGGGTTAGGGCTTTTCAGGGTGTTTAACCTGATTTTATCTTTATACAAAAGTTTCATATCCATTCACCTGGCTAATATTTTTGATAACTTTTTTCTTACCTCGTTTACCGAAAAACTTAATTCCTTTCCCATTCGCTACATCCACACCTTTAGCCGTGGCGACCTTAGTGAGCGGGTAAAAGACAGCACCAAGCTCAAAACATTTTTCATGAGTTTTTTTACAGGGATTGTAATTGATGCTTTTGTTGCTGTGTATTCTTTAATTATACTCTTCATTTTAAACTGGAAAATAACCTTAATTGTACTATTTATCTTAGTACTTTTTACAGTTTGGTTTTATCTGATCACTCCATACATACGGGAGAATGAAAAGCGCAGGTTCATGGAAAAATCAAACCTTTATTCTTCACTATTTGAAAATATTGATGGCCTGCAGGTAATTAAATCGTTTCGTTTGGAAGGTTTATTTATGCAACGTTTAGCTCCTAAAATAAAAAGCATCCTTGCCATTCAGCGTAAGGTTAAGTATGTAAATCTTGTTAATTCGGGCATCATCAATTTTATTATTATCGTAGCAGGTATTCTTATTCTTGTTTTTCTTTCGAAAGATGCAATAACAGATAAAAGCATTAGTGTGGGACAGATCATTACATTTATAGCATTGTCATACCAGGTTTTTAGTTCGGTAAGCGGAGTGCTTGATCAAAACCTCGACCTGCAGGAAAATAAAATTATTCTCGATCGTTATTTCGATTTCAGCAAAGCGGAAAATAAACCTGAGGCTTCACTACATAATAAGATAAAATCTTTTGAACTAAATAGCGTTGAATTTAAAAATGTAGCTTTTCAATATATACCTGAACGCCCGGTTTTTTCAGATCTTAATATTGTTATTAATAAAGGGGATAAAATAAGATTAGAAGGATCAAATGGTGCAGGTAAAAGTACTTTCTGCAAAGTATTGTCACTTTTATATACACCCGATTCGGGAGATATTTTTATCAACAATGAAAAGTACCAGTTTTACAATCCTGCTTCTTTACGAAAGAAAATATTGTTGGTAAGTAATGAAGACATTTTGTTTAATGATACCCTTGGCTACAACATTACCTTTGACTATAATAGCAGTACAGCAAATATTTTAAGACTGGCTAAAGAGATAGGCTTGTATGAATTTATCAGTGAAAAAGCAGAAGGACTTGATTTTATAATTAACGAACAAGGCAAAAACCTTTCTACAGGGCAGCGTAAGAAAATACTTATGATGAGGGCATTATTATCTGATGCAGAACTTATGATTTTGGACGAGACATTATCAGGCATAGACCAGGAGTCTAAAGAAAAGATAGAAACCTATTTAAACAGTATAACTCACCGTTCCTTTATCATTATTTCTCACGAACCTTTAAGCCATTTAAAATTTTCTAAAACATTAAAGATGAATAATGGAAGCATTGAACAACTACAACTTCACAGGGTTTAATTTTGCTTTATGGTTCTACAGAATACTTCTTACTATCCTCACTGCGATGATAGTAATGCTATTTGTTTTAAAAATAAATGAAACTGTTTCTATACGCGAAGGAGAAATTGTTTCAGCTAATCCACAGGCAGATTATAAAGCACCGTCCGAAGCGGAGGTCGTAAAGATATATGTAAAGGAAGGGCAGCCGGTAAAAGCAGGCGATACTTTAATGGCTTTAAGAAATTTAGAGTTTGCAGAACAGCACGCTAAAACTAAAACGGAGATAGAATACTTGCAAAAGAAAATCAACTCTATTGATGTTCTTGAACAGGCGGTACATAAAAGAAGAGCGGCAATAGACCAGACAACAGCTATCACTGCACAGAAATACAATTTGGAAGTTAACAACCTGGTGAGCGATATGAAGGCCTTAGACGAACAATACGGTCTTCAAAAAGAACGATTGAAATCGGCTAACGAAAAGTATGAAGGTGACTCAATATTATATAAGAAAGATATGCTGAGCAAGTATGAGTTTAACAATACCAAAGATGCGAACCTAACTTTACAGGAGAACCTGAGCACGATAAAAAATCAGCGTAACAACCAGCTTGCCCAAAAGAACATGGCTTATAATAATTTCACTAAAGAGCAAAACACCCTGGTTCTGAGCAAGGTGCAATTAGATGAGAACGCGCAAACGCTGGTACAGGCAAAAAACGATTACCATGGCCAGTTATTGCAGGCTAAAGAAACGTTACACAAATTAGAAACGGAGTTGAATAAACAAAATGTAATTGCTGCCAATTCAGGCATTGTAAATTATCTTTTTAATACCAAACAATCGAGCAACTTAATTACTAAAGGAGACTTGCTCGTTAGCATTGCTCCCCAAACAGTTTCTTATTACGCTAAAGTGATTGTTCCGGAGAAAGACATGCCCAGTGTAAAAGCGGGACTGGATGCGAGGCTGAAACTTGACGCGTATCACAACTTTCAACAGGGACCAATTGACGGTAAAGTTTCTTATGTAGCAGAGCGTAAAGAAAATGATAAGTTTTACGCTTTGGTGGAACTACCGCAAAACAATCCTTTTAAATTGAAATCGGGCTATACTATTTATGGAGAAATAATAGTGCAACGATTGCCTTTGTATAAGTACTTTATAAAAAAACTATTTAAAAGATTTGATCCGGCATGATAAAACAAGGTGCCATAAAATTGCTTTTCCTGTTTATCACCTTACACTGCTATGGCCAACAGCAGTTCACATTAGATGAATGCTACCGCTTAGCTTTAGACAGAAACATTAACCTAAAGCAAGCACAAAATAACATTAAGGGTAATGCCATAGATCATCGAACAGCCCAGTACAGGCTGCTGCCTTCAGTCTCTTACAACCTGGGGCATTATTTTTCCTTTGGTAAAAACATTGACCCCGTTACAAATACTTTTGTTTACGAAAGTTTCAGTGGTGGTTATACTGCTTTTGGCCTGCAAATGCAATTGTTTTCCGGCTTCAGCAGACTGAATGCTATTAAACAAAGCGCTTATAATATAGAAGCATCAGAGTACGCTAAGAAAAGAGCAGAACTTGAATTGCTAACCAACATTACACTTATTTATGCAAGGTTATTGCTTGATAAAGAGCAGCTTTCAATAGAAAGAAATAACATAGAAAGCACTACAAAAGAACTGGAGATCATTAATGAAAAAATTAAGGTAGGAAGACTAACAAAGTACGAATACTATACTTTTAATGCACGCCTTAACACTGAGCAGGCAAATCTTGTTTCCCTGCAAAATGACTCTTTAGCTGCACTTCAGGATCTTAAGCAGCTTTTGAATATTCAGTATAAAGAAAAATTGGACATAGCCGCTATTGATACTTCCGTTTTATCTATCATCTATACCTCTAACATTTCTTCCGAAGATTATATTGAAACAATATTACAAAAGCATCCTGCTATAAAACAGGCACAAATGGACGAACTGGTGGCACGGCTTGGCGAAAAAATAGCACGAGGGAGTTTTTATCCTTCACTTTCAGTTGGCGGTAATTTAAATTCTAATTATAACGCTAACCGCACGATGCAAAACGGGCGAAAAATACCTATTGACAGGCAGCTTAACGATAACCTGGGACAGAACATAAATATCAACCTTCGTATTCCTATATTTTCACAATTGGAAAATGCGAGCCGTGTAAAAAGAGAAAGGATAAACATTTCAAATGCAGAATTAGCTATACAGGAAGCACAGAATACAGTAGTAACAAATACGCTGCAGTTAGTTAATGACTTTAATGCATCGCGACAGAAATACATGGCTACCTTAACAGCCTGGGAGCAAAATAAATTATCCTACAATCTGTACGAAGAAAAGTACCGGCTTGGCCAAATAAGTTCAGTTGAATTGCTGGCAGCAAGGGATATACTAAATACTTCCACTTCCGGGTATCTTCAGGCAAGATTGCAGTTATACTTTCAGTTTCAGGTTATGGAGTTATTGAAACGATATTAGAATAGGTGCATTTCAAATTGTCGCATCTTTTATTGTTGACAATTGTGCACCTTAAACTCCTCGTCATTGTAATGACGAATACAAGCGACAATTTGAAATGCACCCTTAGAATAATTTTTGATAAGTCTGATTAAATATTTTCCTGATTGAATCATTCGTTCAGAACCGCTTATTACACCAATGCCTCATATAAAATCTCAACAGGATGTTTTGCCTTCCTTCCCGTTCCGTCCTTTATCTGGTGACGGCAACTTGTGCCTGGTGCAGCAATGATAACATCTTCTGCCAGCTTACGAACAGTGGGAAACAATACCAACTCTCCTATCTGCATTGAGATATCATAATGCTCTTTCTCATATCCAAACGAACCCGCCATACCGCAACAACCGGAAGGAATTGTTTCAACTTTATAATTTTCAGGTAGAGATAACATCTTAACAGATGCAGTTAAGGCACCCCATGCTTTTTGTTGACAATGTGCATGCAGCTTGATAAGTTTATGCCCGGTAGTAAATTGTTCCTTGTTAATATTTCCCTTAGCTATTTCCTTTGTAATAAATTCATCTATCAAATAAACATTAGAAGATAATTCTTTAGCCGCTTCCAACTGATCATCATCAGCTAAATCTACATACTCATCCCTGAAAGTAAGAATAGCCGAAGGCTCTATTCCAATCAATGGCGCATCTTCTGTAACCAGCGTACCAAGCATTGCAATGTTTTTTTGAGCAATCTTTTTTGCCTCCCTAAGCAATCCTTTAGAAAGCCATGCCCTGCCACTTTCTTCGTGCTCAGGTATCATCACTTCGTAGCCCAGCTTCTCCAACAACAGAATAGCTTTAATCCCTATCTCCGTATCATTGTAATTTGTAAACTCATCGCAGAAGAGATAGACTCTTTTAGAAGGTGTAGGGTGTAGGGTGTAAGGTGTATGGCTGTGGGAAGGTGTAGGGTTTAAGGCGTAGGGTGCAGGGTTTGCATTTTGACTTTCATTTTCTGCCTTACGCCTTTCTCCTTCCACCTTATACCTTATGCCTTCCGCCTTCTGCCTTCCGCCTTCCGCCTTCCGCCTCAACCACCAGCTTCTCAATGTGGTTTTATACATTGTTGGCATAGAGCGTTCAACTGCAAAGCCCGAAAACTTTTTAACTAATTTGCTTATGCCTTTATTCGTCATCATAAAATTATACATGCCAGGCAGCAATGCTCCAAACTTTGCAGAAGCAGTAAAGTTGGCGATTAACCTTGAGCGGAAAGGAACGCCATTGGCATCGTAGTAATGTTGAAGAAACTCTGCCTTCAACTTCGCCATATCCACATTAGATGGACACTCTGATTTGCAACCTTTACAACTAATGCACAAGTCCATCACATCTTTTATCTCTTCATGATCGAACCTGTTCATCTTATCAGAGTTGGTGAGAAACTCTCTCAAAATATTTGCCCGTGCCCGTGTTGTATCTCTTTCATTTCGCGTAGCCATAAATGATGGACACATTGTTCCGCCCGACAATTCTGTTTTACGACAATCGCCCGAACCATTGCATTGCTCCGCATGTTGCAAAATATCCTGGTTTTGAAAGCGAAACACTGTTTTAAAAGCAGGTGTTTTATGGCCTGGAGCATAGCGAAGCATAGTATTCATTGAAGGCGTATCAACAATCTTATTAGGATTGAAAATATTCTCCGGATCCCAACTATATTTTATCTCCTTCAGCAGTTGATAATTCTTCTCCCCAATCATTTGCGGAATGAACTCGCCGCGTAATCTTCCATCACCATGTTCGCCGCTAAGTGATCCGTTGTATTTTTTTACGAGCGCAGCAATTTCTTCAGCTATTGTACGAAACAACCTGTTACCTTCAACAGTCTTTAAATTAATGATGGGACGTAAATGAATTTCGCCCGATCCTGCATGTGCATAATGAACAGAGTATAAATCATACTTCTTCAATATCTCATTGAAATCGCGGATGTATGCAGGCAGGTCGTTTACATCAACTGCTGTATCTTCTATCACCGGAACCGCTTTTTCATCTCCAGGCAAATTACTTAGCAACCCAAGCCCCGCTTTCCGAAGTGTCCAAATCTTCTTTGTATCATCGCCAAACAACAAGGGGAAGTGGTAACCTAATCCTGCTTCGCGCATTTCGGCTTCCACCTGTTTTGCAATTTCAATTACCTCATCCCTGTTGGTTCGTGCATATTCTATCACTAAAATTGCTCCCGGATCACCCTGCACAAAAAAACGGTTTTGTATTTGTTCAATATTGTCTTTTGTGCATTCTAAAATGTAATGATCTATCAGTTCGCTTGCGCCGGGACGATATTTTAGTGCAATCAGATTAGCTCTCAATGCTTCATCAATGGTATTAAAATGCACACACAACAGGCCTGCCTCTTTTGGCGGAAGCGGCACTACATTCAGTTTTATTTCTGTAATAAAAGCAAGCGTGCCTTCAGAACCGGCAATTAGTTTACAGAAATTAAAGTCATCTCCACCTGCAGTAAAAGGCGCTGTTTCAAGCAGCATATCAACTGCATAACCCGTGTTTCTTCTCTCCACGCTTTTCTTTGGAAATTCTTTTCGTATCTCCACCTGGTTATCGTAGTTACTCAATAACCTTCTAACCTTTTTATAAATATTTGCTTCTAAAGTTTCGCCTTCACACTTAGCATGAAAATCATCCATACTTAGCGTTTTAAACTCACCTTCTGAACCATCGCTGAGCAATGCTTTTACTTCAAGCAAATGTTCACGGGTACTGCGATAGACGATTGAATTAGAGCCGCAGGAATTATTACCAACCATACCACCAATCATTGCCCGATTTGCAGTAGAAGTTTCGGGACCGAAAAACAAGCCATGCGGCTTTAAAAAAATATTCAGTTCATCGCGGATAACACCCGGTTGTACACGAACCCATTTTTCAGTTGTATTAAGTTCTAATATCTCTGTAAAATGTTTGGATACATCCACTACAATGCCTTTACCCACGACCTGCCCGGCAAGTGAGGTTCCGGCGGTTCTGGGTATCAGTGAGGTTTTTTCTGAGCGGGCAAAAGCAATTAGTTCCTTAATATCCTGTACTGTTCGCGGCATGACAACAGCAAGCGGCATTTCGCGGTAAGCTGATGCGTCAGTAGCATATAAAATACGCATCCTGTTGTCGTAATACAGGTCGCCTTTTAGGTCCTGTATCTTATAGACATCTCCGAGCCC
>MWVV01000578.1_pt1 | contig 13471 bp, 11 predicted proteins | sample 1047281 | NCBI WGS metagenome assembly MWVV01 (sample SAMN06349986, study PRJNA376086) | soil metagenome | isolation source: PT-2 sample Antarctic (ecotone) soil | place: Antarctica | collected 2015-01-13 | reverse complement strand
ACTGCTCTGTCACCGGCGCCCTGCATCACAATCTGAAGCTTCTGTTCGGAAGTCCATTGTCGTTTTTTCATTGCGATGTATCCTCATTTTTGACAGGATACTCTCAAGCTAACCGTTTCGTCTTAGCGGGGTGCAGTATAACCGTATGCAAATTCATTTTATCTGCGGGGTAAGGCTTTAATAATTCTTGAAGCCTGTTTGTATCTTTTAACTTCCCGTCTAACCATTCATCATAACTTTCGGCTTTCAAGATAACAGGCATTCTGTCGTGAACAGGTTTTAATACTTCATTGGCTTCGGTTATAATAATCGTGCAGGTTTCAAGCAATTCTCCGGTTTGTTTATCTAGCCACTCTTCCCAAAGTCCCGCGAATCCGAATACTTCCTTTTCTTTCAGATAAAAGTAAAACGGTTCTTCGCGCCTGTGTTTTTCTTCTGCCACTCATAGAACCCACTTGCCGGAATGATACATCTACGGCTTTTGAAGGCTTCACGAAAAGAAGGTTTCTCCGTAATGGTTTCGGCTCTCGCATTTATTAAGCCTTTAGAGGTAGGAGCATCTTTTGCCCAACTTGGAACAAGTCTCCATTTTAGTTGTGAAAAAATGCGCTCATTTTCAGGCTCGAACACAACATCAATCATTTGTGAGGGAGCAATGTTGAATCTTGGTTGATAAAGATTTGGATTTTTTGCGTTAACCTTAAATTCAGTTTTTATCTGCTCAGGTTTCGCGTTGTTGGTGAATTGTCCGCACATAATTTTGTAAACACTTTTTCTTTTATTACGGAAATGAGGAAATCCGCAAAATTTAAAATCCGTTAATCGGGAAGATTAACAACTTCGGCATCAAGCGCATTCTTTTTGACGGACTCAACACTATTATCCATCGCTGAAACGGAAGAGTAAGTTTCACTTCGTCCGAGCGGTTCGCCGTTTCCTGCTTTGAGAATAAAGAAAGCCTCGCCGTTTTTAGCGGTTTTCCGTTCGTAACGATTATCGTCAAGTGCACTCTTGCGAACCGATTCAATACCTTTTTCCGCGCCTTGTTTTGTTTCGTAGGATTCGCTCGACAAGATTATTTGTCCGTTACCTACTTTTAGATTAAATATAAACTTTCCGCCTGCACTTTCTTTAATTTCAAATCTTCCTGCCATTTCTTTTTCTCCTTAAAATGTTGGTAGTTTAGTAAATTTACTTAATCACAATACAAAAATCATTCACCTAAATATTGTTCGAGCATAGATTGCAGTTTATCAGTATCAAGAGGTTTCATTAATAAGGCATCGCATCCTGCCTCTATTGCTTGTGTATGTATGAATTCTCCTGACGCGGTAAAAGCAATAATTGGCGTTTTGGACGTTTCCTCAATTTGTCTGATAATTTTTGTGGCTGCTAATCCGTCAGTATAAGGTAGCGCCATATCCATTAGAATAAGGTCAGGAATCTGTCTTTTAACACTTTCTACTGCTTTCCATCCGTTTTCTGCTTCGAGTACCTGATAACCGAGATCTTCAAGTAGAAACTTCATCAACACACGAGTATCCTTAAAATCTTCAACTATCAGAATTATTTTTGCCATATCATGTTTTTGTAAAAGTTACATTCAAAATGAATGTAGCCACTTCAAACCCCTTGCCCATTTAATATTAAAAGCAAGTGCTTTCAATACATTCCTTTTATTTACCGCTATGAGCAATTCTAATGCCTTTACCAGCTCTGTTTAATAAGAATTCATAACCGGGCGTTTTTGAGACAAAAATGACTTTTCACTACCGATGACCTTTTGCATTTTGAAACAAGTAAACAGAATACTTAACGCTTTTTAGATGTTTCGTTGATTTCGCCAATTTTTTGTCGAAGTGTCGGCAAGAATTTCTTCAGGTTTTCACCCGGACAAGCTGTTGCAGCATAATCATTATGAGCTTTGATTTCAGATGCCGAGACTTTCCACTTTAACGCCAACCAAGTTGCTAGTTTTTGTAATGATTCTTTTTGTTTAGAAGAGGGCTGCTCAGTTTCAAAGTTTCCTTCCAAAACTATAAGTGCATGTCCTTTCGGGTCATATTCGGTGTTTGTATCACCAACAAATTTAATTTCTCTTCCTTCAGCAATTTTACCGTCAAAGGCAATGTAATAATGATACGGAACATCAAACCATACAGGTTTCATCTTTCCAGACGCAAGACGGCTCTCGTTTTGAGAAAAGTTTTGTAAGTTGTGCATTTTCTTTTCTATCACAAGTTTTTCATTTTGAAATGTCGCTGTGTGGTGAATTGTTATGGAACGGATCATATGCTCCTGCGCCTTACCAACAGCATCTTTGGCTTTCCACTTTTTACGTGAAACAATCTTCGGTCGTGAGCTTTGTGTTAACACTGTTGTTAATGTTGAAACTTTAGTCTCTGGCTTGGCAGAAACGAAATGACTTAAAATTAAAATCAAGATAATTATCAGAAAAAAGATTGGTTTCATATTTCACTCTTCTACCTTTGACGTGCTTTTTGCTACTATCATAGATTCAAATCATTAAATATATAGTGGTTTATAAAGTGTTTCAAAAAAGGGTCGTATTGAAAACAGTTTTAAAACTATCCGAAAATCGTCTGAAACTGCAATTCTCTGTTAATTGTTAACATTAATTGTCTACAGTTCAACACTTAAAGCAGAACTTTAACTTTGATTTATTTCCTGTGTTACGTAGCTCGTATTGTAAAAATATCAGCTTCATAAAAATAGTTTATTTTATTTGATTTGTGACAGTTCTATCCCAAGTCCAATTGATACGACATTCAAATAAAATGGAAAAAGGTGAAGATGTAATGTTTACTGATTTATTGAAAGAATTAGACATGCCGAGATTAGAAGTACAACTGATACTCAATAAATTAGAAAACCGTAAATTGTTTGGACGTTATAAAAGTAGTGATGAATCAATTACCATTCTTCCGGCTGGTATGAAAGCATTAGATAATTAATTGAATAAAAAGACACACTTATACCAAATAGTTTAACAGGTCTCTAAATGGTTAGTTAGGTTAAAATTAGCCTAATCGGGGGCATCTATCTAAAAGCCAAATTATGAAGGACTTCATATAGATTTTTAAGGTTCGTTTGTTCATAAAAACTCCTTGCAAAACATTTGTTGTGCAAGTTATGAGCCAGTTGTCCAAAACAACCGAATAAATTTTTTTCCATATATTAAAAAGAACACTACATCGATAAAGGGTAGTGTTTTTGCTTATTTGGGTAAGCAGGGGATTTTGGGCAGGTAGCTGTAGGTTAGAAAGCAGTAAGAAATTTGCCAAGTTTGGCTGTTGACTGAAATTGCGCCATGGGTTCGAGCTTATTAAAAGCTGAGGTGCTTCGATTTTCCGGCAATGTCTTAACAATTAGTTGCCCTGAACAATAATTGAGTTTATAAATTTATATTGCTAGCAGGTTGAGGGCGCAGTTGATACATTTGAGAATGTACAAAAATCGCTTTATTATCACTGGCACCGGTGTTAATAAATAGTTGGGCGCAAAGTTGAATGGAGAATAAACTATGAAAACAATTAAACATATCGGTCTTTACTGTTTGATTACGGCATTTGCATTGATGCTTTCGGTTTCATCGCCCGTGTTTGCTCAAACGCTGAACGGCGAGCCACAAATTGTAACTTTACTGGCGCGAAGGAAAGTTGACGACGTTGACAATTACAGGCAAGCGGCGTTCAGCTTTAAGCACGGTGTCAATGGCGATGCGGCGATGAAACTTACCAGAAATAATTGGGACTTGCTTTTCGGCAACAGCCCTTTGCCCGACGCCTTCGATGTTACGATGGTAACTGACGATTGCAGTCGTATTAAAGATTTAGGGGCATTAAATTGGTCTGACACTTTCGACGTTCCTGCGCTTCCGGCACATCTTAAACCAACGCGCGAGCCGAGTGTGAAGGCAATCGTTGGAAATATTTATGTTGTTCATAGCAAAGATACCGACGACAATCACTATGCGTTATTCCGCGTGGAGTCACTTGAACCCGGCAAGAGCGTTACAATATCTTGGAAATTGATTACATCGCCGGAATAAAAGTTGATGCGCGTGATGCCATTTTACGCCCAACAATCCAATGGATGTAAGGGCGAAACAGCCCCTTGAACGCCCGTATTAATGAACGAGAAATTGTTTCTTAATTTTGAAGCATTTAGGCTCTTTATTCGCCGACTTTGAAATAATTATGAAAATTACAAAGTTCTATCTTCTTACTGTTGTTTGTCTGTTGTTTTCTTTTATTTCCGTTTCCGCTCAGAAACCGGCTGAAAAGCCGACGTTCAAGGTCGATTACGAAAAATTTATTTTGGAGAACGGTTTGGAAGTGATTTTCCACGTTGACCGTTCCGATCCGGTCGTGGCTGTTTCATTGACCGCTCACGTCGGTTCGGCGCGCGAGAAGGCGGGACGAACGGGATTTGCGCATCTTTTCGAGCATCTGCTGTTTCTCGAATCGGAAAACTTGGGAAAAGGCGGACTCGATAAAATGACTGCCAGAATCGGCGGTTCAGGCGCAAACGGTTCGACAAACAGAGACCGCACAAATTATCTCCAGACCGTGCCGAAGGACGCGCTTGAAAAAATGCTCTGGGCGGAAGCCGATAAGCTCGGCTGGTTTATCAACACCGTAACCGAGCCGGTTTTGGCGAAAGAAAAGCAGGTTGTCAAAAACGAAAAGCGGCAGAGCTACGACAATAATCCGTATGGTCATACGTCGTATGTCATCGATAAAAATCTTTATCCGGCAGACCATCCTTATAACTGGCAAGTCATCGGCTCGCTCGACGATTTGCAGAACGCGCAACTCGCCGACGTGAAGGGTTTTTTCCGGCGCTGGTATGTTCCGAACAACGTAACGCTCGTTGTCGCCGGTGATTTCGACACGGCGCAGGCTAAGAAATGGGTTGAAAAATATTTCAGCGAAATAAAAAGAGGCGAGGAAGTAAAACCGCTGGCGAAAAGACCGGGAACGGTTAAAGAAACCGTCAAACTTTATCACGAAGATAATTTTGCGAGATTGCCGGAATTAACAATGGCGTGGGCGACGGTCGAGGGTTATCATCCCGATGCCTACGCGCTCGGAGTTCTGGCAGAATATCTTTCGGAAGGCAAAAAAGCGCCTTTCTATCAGGTTCTGGTCGAAGACAAAAAACTCACTTCCGATGTTTCCATATACAATCGACTTGCTGAGTTGGCGGGACAAATGCATTTATCCGTCCGCGCCTTTGCCGGTAAAGACCTCGACGAAGTGGCGAAAGCCGTTGACGAGGCTTTCGCCAAATTTGAAAAAGAAGGCATCTCGGAAAAAGATTTGAACCGCATCAAAGCCGGTCAGGAAACGCAGTTTTACAATTCACTTTCGAGCGTTCTCGGCAAAGGCGTTCAACTGGCGCAATACAATATGTTTACGGGCGACCCGGGTTTTATCGAAAAGGATATTAAAAATATTCTCGCCGTAACTCCTGCGGATGTGGTGCGCGTTTATCAAAAATACATCAAGAATAAAAATTATGTAGCGACCAGTTTTGTGCCGAAAGGCAAATTGGCATTGGCGCTCGAAGGCGCAAAGAAAGCCGAAGTCGTCGAGGAAAAGATAGTTCAGGGCGCTGAAGAAAAGGTCGACCCGACCGCCGCCGCAACCTATGAACGCACGCCCTCGACTTTTGACCGCAGCGTCGAACCCGCTTACGGCGCCGCGCCCGAAGTTAAAATTCCCGTGATTTGGGAAAACAAACTTTCCAATGGCTTGCGGGTCTACGGCATCGAAAACGCGGAAGTTCCGCTCGTGCAGTTTGAAATTGTCATTGACGGCGGTCAACTCCTGGAAAACATCAATCGAGTCGGCGTTGCAAATCTGATGGCGCGGATGTTGACTCAAGGAACACAGAAGAAAACTCCGCAGGAACTCGAAGAAGCGATTCAGCAGTTGGGAGCGACGATAAATGTTTTCGCCGGAACCGAAGACGTGCGAATCGTGGTCAATACGCTCGCCAGAAATTACGAGCCGACGCTCGCTCTGGTCGAAGAAACTCTGTTAGAACCGCGTTGGGATGCCAAAGAATTCGAGTTGATAAAACAAAGCGTCGTCAGCCAAATCCGTCAGCAGGAAGCCAACCCGAACGCCGTCGCTCAAAATAATTTCAGCCTGTTGATATACGGAAAAGACAACATCCGCTCGCGCAGTATTTTGGGAACAATCGAATCGGTCAATGCAATTACACTCGACGATTTAAAGGCTTTTTACAGCAAAAATCTGTCGCCGTCGGTCGCTCGGATGCACGTCGTCGGAGCTTTGGACAAAGCGGCAATTACAAAAGCTCTGAATGGAATCAATCAAAAATGGAAAAGCAAACAAGTCGAGATTCCCGATTACAAAACGCCCGCGCCGCCCGCCAAATCGCAGATTTATTTCTACGACGTTCCCGACGCGAAACAGTCGGTCGTCCGCTTCGGCTATCCGGCGTTAGCCCAAACCGACAAAGACTTTTATCCGGCGATGATTATGAATTACATTCTCGGCGGCGGCGGATTCGCCTCGCAGCTCACACAGCAGCTGCGCGAAGGCAAAGGCTACACATACGGTATTAATTCGGGCTTCTCCGGCACGAATAGTCCCGGCGCGTTCGTGATTGCGAGCGGTGTCAGAAGCAACGCGACTTTAGAATCGGCTCAGTTAATCAAAAGCATTTTGCAGGATTATCCGAAAAACTACTCAGAGAAAGACTTGGAAACCACGAAAGGTTTTCTGATCAAAAGCAATGCGAGAGCTTTTGAAACCACGGGCGCAAAACTGAATATGCTTGAAAATATCAGTAAATACGGTTGGAAATACGATTATGTGAAAGGCAGAGAACAAATCGTCAAAAGTATAACCGTGCAGCAAATAAAAGATTTGTCACAGAAATATCTCAACGCCGATAAAATGATTTTGCTTATAGTCGGAGATGCAAAAACTCAGTTGCCGCGTCTGAAAGAACTGGGATTTGGCGATCCGATACTGATCCAAAAGCAGAATATTGAAAAGTAACTATTAAGAATTGCGGTTCTTTTTGAGACAATAAACAAGGTTAACATGGCTTTGCGTCATAACCACTCCTTTTTACAGTCATCTGGTTTTTCGCGGCGTCGAATTCCATAAAGAGTTTGAGACTTGGTCAAAAGGCAACAAAGGTTCTAAGGTGCACCGATAGTATCATCTGAAGCTTTGTTGTATTCGTTTAAACATTGGTTGAGCGGTTCGCCGTTTTGATGAATACAATTACAGAAATCTTCCCCGGCTTTGGTCCTGTTACTATTCTTAAATTGCTTCTGACACTGTAAAAAAGTGTTGCAGGGCTTAATGCTGTAAAAACGTGGAACGATCAGCATAAAAAAGATAACGGCGGCAAACACTCCGGCAAAGAAAAGCGTCGGGAATTTATCGTTAAAAAGCTGTTTGAAAAAAAATCGGAAACGCGCATAAAGCGAGCGTATTCCGTACTGGGAAAAGACGGCGCGCTGACCCGCACTTGGTTGAATTTGAGTATAGCTTTCAAGGCTTTTCTGCTCTGTTATGTCATTGTCATTTGCCGGACGATTAAAGGGAAGGATGTATTTCCATTTCTCATAATTCCAGCCGAGAATATACAAATTAGCCAGCACCATCAAAGGCGCGGTAAAAAGCGAGCCGTCAAAACGCACCGCATACGTCAGAATACAAATATTCAAGATGATGGGAAAATAAAGGAATGCTCCGAGCGTTACCGTGCGCGGTATCAGCAGCAACAGAGCCGCCGTCACCTGCACAATGCCGATAAATGTGTAGTAATAACCCGTATGATGCAGCGCTTCTAAATAACTTCCCATCGGGTGATTAACGGATAAGCCGCTGGCAAACCGCTCGTCCATAATTTTAACTATGCCCGAGGGAATAAATCCGGCTGCCAACGCCAGACGATTAAAAATCGAAAAAAACCAAAGCCATCTGTTTTGCTTTGCCTGCGAATGAAGCCGGTCAAGTGTCGAAGAAATACTCATAAATTTTTAGACCAATCAATCAATCATATCCCCAAGGTCGCTCACACCTAACGTGAACCAGATAATGACTATGCCCAAGAGGATTTTTACGACGAGCGGAATCGAGAAGCCGAACCTTTTTTTGAGAATGGCATTTGCCGGAGGATAGTAAACGAAAGAAAGAAGAAGGTAAATAACTCCCGGAACGGTATGCACCAAAAACACATTCAATACGCCGATTGCAAAAATAGCCGCGCCGAATACCCAACTGATTATATTCAAAACATTTGATTTGTTATTCATAATTATTTCTCCTGGTCAGGCTCCCCATCGCCTTATTCTTTTCGGCGAGCCGGTCGAAAAACTGGTTGAGTTTAGCTTTGTCCGGCGTCTGTGCGTGAGCGGCGGCAAACAACGCCAGCGTCAGTAAGAGAGCGAATAATATTTTAATTTTCATATATTTTGTGTAATTCCATAGCTTCTTTACAGATTGCTTGAATCTTCACCATATTGATTTGAAATTTACATCAAGTTATTTTGTTTGTCAAGAACTTTACATTATAAAGTAATTTTGTAAAAATTTTTAGAAAACAGGTAAATGAAGCCAATGGATAATTTATCGCGTAGCGAGTCGGTTATAATTACTAGCGGTGATTGGGATCTTTGGTTAGCAGAGGCACAGTTGGAAAACGAGCCTGTACCGTCATGTTGTGTCAGCAATCGAAGATCTGTTTAGCCAAACAGAAAATGAATGGAAGTTTTCATAATTTCCTCTATGCGAGATTTTGTCGAGAAGAGTTCAATCGTTCGTAGAATTTGGGGTGATCTCAATCTGATTCTGCTTGTTTTCGCCGGCTCTGCCGCCGAGTTTGCCCTCAACCGCGCTGTTGACTGGCTCTTTTTTACTGGTAAGATTCCGGACGATCCCATCGGACGATTCTTCTCGACGGTTGCTTACGCACAACAAATCGTTTTCGCCGACGATCCTTTTTTGTTTCTCGAATAAAAAGTCCAAAATGTTTTGGTATCGTTTATTTGTTGAAAATTTGGAGAAATGAACTGATATGCAAGATTTATCAATAATAACCGTTCACAATAATGCCGAAGTTGAAGGGTGAAAAATAATTGCGGGAGCGGCGTTGGATTTATAAAAAAGTCAGACAAACAACCTTTTGGAATACTGTGCGCTCAAAGAATTTTAAGTATAGGATGTTCTTGAAATATGAAAAGACTGATTTCTCTGGTATTGATCCTGGCGGTTTATTTGAGTTTAATTTCATCAATTGCCGGACAACGGCAAACGCGAAATTTGCGCGGCACAACCGCTTCTTCAAGTATGAATCAAACAATGCAGAATGGGTTGCGATTTCGCCTGAGCGAAGGCGCGGAAGGCGCGGAAAATCGGCAAACAACACCACCCGTAAAAAGTGAAACGTTGAGCGAAAATCAAACCTCAAATCTTCTAAAACGTTTGCCTGAAATTAAACCCGAACAAGGCGACCAGAAGGATTTTGTCAAACGACAGGGAAGTCTTCTCGCACCGAAAACCGGAAAAATTATCAACGCCAAATTTCCCTCAGGTGAACAGCCGTCGATACCAAATCAAAATTCATCAAATACTCTTGAAGTCGTCCGTTTCTCGCCCGCCGGTGAAGTGGGTCTCGCGCCCGATTTAAATGTCACGTTTTCGCAGCCGATGGTTGCGGTTTCGTCGCAGGAAGAAGCCGCAACCATCGTTCCCGTCCAGTTAATGCCACAACCAGAAGGAAATTGGCGGTGGTTCGGAACAAAAACTTTGATGTTTGATGCAGCGAAGCGTTTCCCGATGGCGACGAAGTTTGTCGCGAAAATTCCCGCCGGAACGAAATCCGCGACCGGACAAGTTTTGCAAAAAGATGTCAGTTGGACTTTTTCAACGCCGCCGCCAAAAGTCGAAACGATGATTCCGCAAAATCAAATTGTGCGCCGCGATGCTTTGATATTTGTTTCGTTTGATCAGGAAATCAACCCGGAGGCGGTTTTACAGACAGTTTCGGTTACTTCGGGAAATCAAAAAAATCCGGTCAGGCTGGCGACTGCTGAAGAAATATCGAAAGATGAAAGTGTTTCTTATTACGTTAAAAATGTTCAGCCGAATCGCTGGCTTGTGTTTCGGGCGATAAACTCGGACGGTTTGATGGAAAACGCTCTGCCCGCCGATTCAAATATTACAGTTACGATTGAGAAAGGAACACCGTCCGCCGAAGGACCTCTGACGACTTTTAAGGCGCAGAGTTTCACCTTCAAAACTTTCGGCGCAATGAAGTTTGTGAAAAGTTTTTGTGATTACGATGAAAATAAAAAGTTGTGTTCGCCCGAAGGAAGCTGGCAGATACAGTTCTCCAATCCGATTGATGCAAAATTTTTTGATAAGTCGCTGGTAAAGATCGAGCCGAATGTTGAGGGTTTAGACATTGTTCCAAACGGTAATACGATTACGATTCAGGGTTATAAAAAAGGTCAGACAACTTATAAAGTAACAGTTGACGGCACGCTGAAAGATATTTTCGGGCAAATTTTAGGACAACCTGCCACCGCTGCTTTTAAAGTGGGTTCGAGCGAGCCGCGTCTTTACGCGCAAGGCGGAAATATGATCGTTCTTGACCCGCTCGCCAGACCCGCGTTTTCCGTTTATTCGACAAATTATAATTCGTTTCTGGCGAAAATTTATCACGTTGAGCCAAATGATTGGGCGCAATTTCAGGAATATGTCCGCCGCATCAATTACGATGACAAAACGCCGCGCCCGACGATTCCGGGCAAATTAGTTGCCGACAAAAGAGTTTTGGTCAAAAACCAACCGGATGAAATGGTTGAAACGCGCATTGATTTGACCGAATTCTTAGACGGCGATTTCGGTCATTTAATCGTTGACATCGAGCCGCCAGTGCGGGTCAATCAATATGACCGGACACGCATTTTTTCGTGGGTTCAGGCAACTCAGATCGGTCTTGACGCTTTTGTCGATAATCAGGAATTAGTCGGTTTCGCAACGGAACTCAAAATGGGAAAACCGGTGGCGGGCGTTGAATTATCGATTTTCCCAAATGGACAGAAAGTGAGCGGTGAACGGTCAGCACTCAGCGGTCAGGAAGAAAAGGTAGAAAATTCGGGTGCGGCTCGACAATCGTGGATGGCTTGGGCGTGGAGCTTTCTCGCACCTGATGAAACAGAGAAAGATATACTTTTAACCGACGGAAACGTCGAAACTTCGCGGTCTGAAACTATTGAAGCGGCGCAGACGAATCAGACGAGCGCGAACGGAATTTTGCGCCTGCCTCTGCCGGAAAAGATGGCAAAACAGCAAAATATTCTGATCGCCAGAAAAGGTAAGGATGTCGCATTTTTGCCCGAAAACTCTGATAATTACTACTACAATCTGGATGTCGGCTCGTGGTATAAGAAACCGCAAACCGACTGGCTGCGCTGGTTTGTTTTTGATGATCGCAAAATGTATCGCCCGAAAGAAGAAGTCGCCGTCAAAGGCTATATTCGCCTTTATCAATCAGGTAAATTCGGTGACATCGCCCCGCTCGGCGACCAGGCGAGCGGAGTGACTTATTCGGTTAAGGATTCCCGAAACAACGAAATTGCCAAAGGAACAACAAATCTGAATTCTTTCGGCGCGTTCGATTTCAAATTTAAACTGCCTGACAATGCAAATTTAGGTCAAACAAGAATTGATTTGGAAACCGTTGGTTCTTATGAAGGTACTTATACACACGGTTTTCAAATTCAGGAATTTCGTCGCCCCGAATTTGAAGTGACGGCGAAAAACGAAACAGAACCCGCGTATTTCGTCAAACAAACAGCGAATGTATCGGTCGAAGCAAAATATTTTGCGGGCGGCGGTCTGGCGAATGCCGAAACGAACTGGACTGTAACTTCAACGCCGACCAATTATACACCGCCAAATCGCGGGGATTTTACATTCGGAACCTGGTTTCCTTGGTGGCGCGGTTATGGCGGAAATTACGAGTTGACGACGACGCAAAATTTCAAGGGCATAACCGACGCAAGCGGCAAACATCTTTTGAAAATTGATTTTGAGGCGGCAAATCCGCCGCGCCCGTATAATGTTTCGGCGGCGGCTTCGGTTCAGGATGTCAATCGTCAAACGTGGTCAAGCACGACGAATCTGCTGGTGCATCCGTCGGAACTTTACGTCGGCATTAAAACGCCGCGCACGTTTGTCAACAAAGGCGAAATTATCCAAGTCGAGTCAATTGTCACAGATATTGACGGCAATTTAGTCGGAGACCAAGATGTGCAGATGAAAGCCATTCTGAAAGACTGGGTTTTTGATAAGGGAAGCTGGCAGGAAAAGACCATTGATGAGCAGACATGTAACATCATAACAGCAGAAACAAAATATTGTACCTTCACAGCGAGACAAGGCGGACGTTACACAATTACGGCGCGTGTTTTGGACAACCGTGAACGTCCGAATGAAAGCGAATTAACAATCTGGGTTCCGGGCGGAAAAACTCCGCCGAAGCGCAATGTCAAGAAGGAAGAAGCCAACCTGATTCCCGACAAAAAAGATTACGCCCCCGGCGATGTCGCGGAAATTCTCGTGCAGTCTCCGTTTGTTCCAGCGGAAGGTGTTTTGACTTTGCGGCGCGACGGCATTGTTAAAACCGAACGTTTTTCGATGAAGGAATCTTCGACAGTTCTAAAAATTCCGCTTGAAGAAAAATATCTACCGAACATTTACGCGCAAATCGATTTGGTTGGCGCGGCTGAAAGGACTAACGACAAAGGCGAAACTGACGCGAAATTGGCAAAACGTCCGGCGTTTGCCAGCGGTTCAATAAACTTACCAATTTCGACGGCTTCACGAAAATTAACCGTCTCCGCCGAGCCGCAATCAAAAACTCTCGAACCGGCGGGCAAAACGAAAATCAATGTTGAAGTAAAAGACTTTTCGGGCAAACCGGTTGCGGGCAGCGAAGTTGCAGTCGTCGTTGTGGACGAAAGCATTTTAGCTTTGACCGGTTATCGCATTGGCAATCCGCTCGACATTTTCTACACACAGCGCGGGAACGGTGTAACCGATTATCATTCGCGCAAAGATGTGATTTTAGATAATCCAAATTTTGTCGGCGTTGGTTCAGGAAGCGGAAAGGGCGCAGGTCAAGGAAGTGGAACGGGTGATGCAGTTGATAACGCAATTAATTCAAGACTAATGCAAGCACTACCAGTGATGGCAAGAAGTGCGAAACTAGAAAGAAGTGCTGATGACCCACGAAATAGCACGCCAACAGTTTCAGATGAAGCGCAACAAAATAATGCACAAATTAATCTGCGCCAAAACTTCGACGCGCTCGCCGTTTTTGCGCCGAATGCTAAAACTGATTCAAGCGGCAGAGCAACGGTTGACGTGAAATTGCCCGACAATTT
>MWVV01000577.1_pt1 | contig 13477 bp, 10 predicted proteins | sample 1047281 | NCBI WGS metagenome assembly MWVV01 (sample SAMN06349986, study PRJNA376086) | soil metagenome | isolation source: PT-2 sample Antarctic (ecotone) soil | place: Antarctica | collected 2015-01-13 | reverse complement strand
AAAATTATAAAAGAAAAAAGGACAAGCCGGAAATTGATTTCTCCGCTTCTTGTCCTTTTTTGAGAGTGTGCCGAGCAGATTTGTAAACTTAAAATCTGCGCGTCGAGCGATTTTGCGATTGCGGCGGTGCGGTCAGCTTGACCGGAACGGTTAAATTTCTGCCGTTGCGGTAAAGCGCGACTTGCACCGTGTCGCCGATTTGTTTTTTGTCGAGATAACGATAAAGGTCGTCACGGCTGTCCATTTTTACGCCGTCAACCGAAATGATAATGTCGCCTAAAACGACTTCGCCGCTTCCGTCCTGCGAAAGCCCGCGAATGCCGGCGTTTGACGCCGCGCTGCCGCCGATAACGCCGCGCACGAGCAAGCCGCTGTCAACGGGAAGATTAACTTGCTCCCCTAATTGTTCGATGCTGACGAGGTCTGCGCCGAGCTTCGGACGGCGAACTTCGCCGAATTGAATTAGCTGCGGGATGACTCGTTTTGCGATGCTGACCGGAATGGCGAAACCGACGCCGACCGAGCCGCCCGAACGAGACAAAATCTGCGAGTTGATGCCAATCATTCTGCCGTATTTATCAAGAAGAGGTCCGCCGGAATTGCCCGGATTGATTGATGCGTCGGTTTGAATCGCGCCTTCAATCGGGCGGTCGTTGACAGCGCGAATCGGACGCTGCAAACCGGAGATGACGCCGGTCGTTAAAGTTCTGTCCAAGCCGAACGGATTGCCGATGGCGAGAACTTTCTGCCCGACCGAAAGTTTGTCCGAATCGCCGATTGGAATAATCGTTAAGCCTTCCTTCGGCACTTCGATTTGAATGACGGCTAAATCCGTGTCCGGGTCGCCGCCGACGACGCGAGCCGGATAAACTTTGTCGCCGCCCAAGCTGACCTTTAAATTCTGCGCGCCTTCGATAACGTGATAATTCGTTAAAATTCGTCCCTCCGCGTCAATCACCGAACCGGAACCCGAACCTTTTCCTTCCTGCACACCGCCGAAATAATCCTGTTGATAAGAAGTCGAAGTGATAAAGGCGACGCCCGGCGAGAGCGTGCGGTAAACTTCGATGCTGTTTTGCTCGTCGCTCACCGCCGACGGCTCGGTAATGCCTTGCGGCTCGTTTTCCGCCGACGCGATGTTCGCCGTTTCGCGCGCCTGCCACATCGAAATGCCGCCGTTGCCGAAGCTGCCGACGCACGCCATTAAACCGACGGCGATAAACGCCGATGCCAGCGCGAGAAATAAAATTTGTCTGGCTGATAATTGATAAACTGCTTTGCTTGCCATATTCCTTATTTTCCCCCGATAAAATTTCGTATTTATTTTGTAAATTTTAAGATGCCTAACCTTTGAAAGTTCGTTGCCGAAGTCAGATACGAAAAAAGAAAATCCTTGTTTCAGACAATTTTTGAAACAAGGAAATCAGGCGGCATTTTGATTTGAAAACAAGAAAATTTGTTAAATAAAAAATGCGAACAACCCGTTCGACCAATCGGTAAAGGCGGCAAGCGAAGCGTCCGACAAAAAGCCGAACGCCGAAAGTCCGGTGAGGAGGTGAACGCCCATAATGCCGACGTAGATTGTCAGTGCAAACCGCAGACCGTAGCGCGCGACCGGCAAATTTCCCCAGCGCGAAACGACAAGGGCGGCAAGCGCTCCGATGCCGATTTTAACCGTCAGAAACGGTGCGTAACCGATGTCAAGCAGACCAGCCATCAATTGATTGCTCTCGGTGGCGTAACTGTTGTGAACCCAAAAGAGCGTAAAAAGAGCGTCCAGTAAATTGAGCGCAAACAAAAGATATGCCGGACGAGAAAGCTGCATAACAATGAAACTCCGTGAAAAATTTTGTTAAACCTCTCGTCCTAAGCGGTGCAACCCCCGATTTTTACGGCGAAGGCTGCCGCCGTTGCTGAACGAAAAAAGTTTAGAGCAATGTCTTAATTGTTTTGAGTATATGTTTAATGCACGACGCGTTTCAAGAAATTATCAAAATTATTTCAATTTTTTATTTTAGCGTCGTAAAATGCTATCTTAAACCGAAGCGGCAGGGCTGACGCTTTCAGGTTTTCGGACAACCTATAAAATTTGCGCGGCGTCATAACCGCGAGTTTACGCCAAGCGAGTTTTCAGGCTTGGTTTTCAGAGACTTTGAAAAGAGGAGAACAAAAATGAAACACTCATTTAACGTAAGATTTCTAGTGGCGATATTAGCTGCTTTGTTCGTTTTCGGCACGGCTGCTGACACGTTTGCCCAAACCCGTCGCCGTCCGGTTATTCGCCGTAAAACAACCGTCGTCAGACGAACGACGACCGTTCCGGCGCGCCCCGTCGTCCGTTTATATTCGGTTCGCTCGGGCGAAAAATTCCGCGTGCGGATGAACGAAACCATCAATTCCAAAACGGCGCGCAACGGCGACCGCTTCACCGCGACCGTAACCGAGCCGGTTTATTCGGACACGGGCGTCATCGTCATTCCGACGGGAAGCATCGTAACGGGACGAGTTAATTCGGTTACGGCGGCGAAAAAAGGCGGCAGCCCCGGCTCGATTGACGTTTCGTTTGTCGAAGTAAGATTGCCGAACGGCACGCGCCGCGCAATCAACGGTTCTTTGACCGATTTGGACACGAAAAAAGCGAAAAGCGACGCTGAAGGCACGGCTTCGGGCGACGACCGCAAAAACGATAAAATCATCTTCATCGGCGGCGGCGCGGCTGGCGGCGCGGTTTTAGGCGGGGCAATCGGCGGCGGCAAAGGTGCGCTCATCGGCGGAATCTTAGGCGGCTTGGGCGGTCTCGCCGGCGAAAGAATGACCAAAGGCGAAGACGCGGAAGTAAAAACCGGAACAGAATTCGGCGTTTATCTGAACCAATCGATTTCGCTTCCGAAATTTCAAGAAATCAACCAATAAGGTAGAGGATAGAAGTAAAAAAAAGAGCGTCGTGAATATGAAAGAAATACATTCACGACGCTCTTTTTAATTTTACTTGCTGAAACGGTTTTTACTAACGATTACTTTTCGACTTATGACTTCTATCTTCTCACTTTCTATCTTCCGTTTTCTGTCTGCTGTCTTCCTATTTCTTCAAGCTGTTTGACGATTTCCTCAATCAACCAGTTCGGCGTCGAAGCGCCCGCCGTTACGCCGACACGCTCTATCCCGCGCAAATCTTCCGGATTTATTTCTTCGCCCGTTTCGATTAAAAAACTTTTCTCGCACTGTTCTTTGCAGACGGCGAGAAGTTTGCGGCTGTTCGACGAATGACGCCCGCCGATAACGTAAAACGCGCCGACTTCGCCCGCGAGCGCGCGAGCGGCGTCTTGTCTGTCGCGCGTCGCCGAGCAAATCGTGTTGACAACCTGCACTTCGTCGTCGGTCTTTGCTTTGACCGCTTCCGCCACGTCGAGAAAGTTTTTCAGCTTTATCGTTGTCTGCGAAACGACGAGCGGATTGTTGAGACGCGGCAAATTCGCCACTTCCGCGGCGTCCTGAACGACAAAAGCGTGTTCGGGCGCGTAGCCGAAAACGCCAATCATCTCAGGATGTTCCGGGTTGCCGACGACGACGACGTGTCGATTTTGCGCCGCCGCGCGCGAAGCCAGTTTTTGAACTTTCGTTACAAACGGGCAAGTCGCATCGACGACTTTCGAAGCTTTTTCCCGTAATTCCGCTTCGACTTGCGGCGTTACGCCATGTGCGCGAATGACGGCGGTTTGCCCGCGTTGAATCTGCACCGGCTCGCTGATTGTCGCCACGCCTTGCCGCGCGAGGCGCGACATCTCTTGCTCATTATGAATAAGCGGACCGAGCGCCCGAACCGTGTTGCCGTCTTCAATAGCTTCTTCGACCATCTCGACGGCGCGTTCGACGCCGAAACAAAATCCGAATTCATCCGCGAGTAAAACTTGCATATATTTTTTTATTCCCCGAAAAATGATAACAAAATTAGTTGTCGGCTGTCAGATTTTAGTTGTTAAAAACAAATAAACTTTTAGTTATTAAAACAAATCAGCGAATCGGCTCGCGCAGGATTTTTTCCGCCGCGTCGCGCGCGATTTGCGCCGCACGCGCGTTTGATTCTTTCAAAAAAGCAATCTGCATCAACGCTTCGCCCGTCCGCGATAAAAGCCGTATCAAGTCGCCTTCTTCAGCTTTCGTCTTGAAAACCAGATCGTTCCAATCCATACCATTCGCCCACGCTTCGCACGTTGCAGCGGCTGAGAAATTCATATCCGGCGCGGGTTCGACACCATTTTTCCACTCGACATTTGAAACGTCGAAAACGATATTTTCAAATTCGCCCAAAATATCAAGCAGCGCGTCCGACAAATAAAGCTCGCCGAAATTTCTGTCCGAATCCGCCGCCAAAGCCGCCATCAAACCGGCGACTTGCCCTGTTTCAAGCCGTTCAAAAATTCCGTGCCGCAGCGCTTCGCCGACAAGCAGCGGACGGTCGACGCGCAAATCGGCGAGCCATTTTCCGCGCTCCGTAACTTTTTCGCCGGCAAAATCAAGGTAGCCGAAATGATTGAGAACTTGCGCGCGATGTTCAAACGGAAGCCATATTTCCCCGCGCAAAAAATCAACGTCGCGCGCGGTTTTTTCGACGAATTCGGCGTCGTTCCAAACATCCCACAAAAAACTCGTCGCGCTTCGCTTTTCATCTTCACTCGCATTTTCGGGAAAAATTTTTTCAATCGCCGAATTGATAATTTCAATCGTTTCGTCTTCATCCGTCTGACGATTTGAACGGCGCGGCTCGATAAGCGGCGGATTTTTGTCTTCATGGATTTCGTAAAAGCCGTCTTCCCAAGCCTGTTCGGTTATCTTGTAAATTTTCTCGTAGACGCGATTGACGTGCGAGAGCGCGAAACCTGTTCCTTGCCCGTCTTCGCCCATCGCCGTAACCTTTTCGCTGCGAACATCGACGACGAGAAAAAATCGTCTGCCGCTTTTGCCCCGCGAAATGATTCTGCCTGCAACAACGTTTTCCCTAAGCCAATCGGCGCGAATCTCGCCGCGCGAAGTCGGCGCTTTTTCCTGTAATCGAAGGCGCGCATTCGTCAATCTTTCAAAGCCGCGCACGTCATCAACCGTAAAATCAAAATTGCTTTTTTCGATTTTGTTTCGCAGAATCTGCGTCCGATTTTCGATTTGTTTTTGCAGTTTTGCGGCGTCGTGCGCCGTTTCCCGAAACGCGAAACTTTTTTCGGCAATCTCGCGCACCGGCTTAAAAGCGCCGAAAGCGTCGAGCAAATTTAAAAGACTCGTATAAGTTGCGCGAAATTTACTCTGCAAAGCATCGGGCGGCGATTTTAATAATTGAGCAATCTTCGGCGGATTTTGAAAATTGCTCGGCGCTAAAATGACGAAGCCGACGTTATCTTTACCGCGCCTGCCCGCGCGTCCAGTCATTTGCTGCAATTCCGACGCTTGCAGCGGTCGCCAGCCGTCGTTGCCGCGCGTGTCGGCGTTTGAAATGACAACCGTGCGCGCCGGAAAATCGACGCCCGCCGCAACCGTCGAAGTCGCAAAAATCGCGTTCAATAAACCTTTCGACATCATTTTTTCGACAAGCAGTTTCCAAGCCGGAATATGTCCGGCGTGATGCGCGGCAATTCCCGAACGAAGCAAAATGCGGCGATGTTTGTGCGTTTTTATTTCAGGATAAAGCGCGGCGAAATCCTGATAAATTTCGTTTCGCGCTGTTTGTTTTTCGGCGTCAATCGGCTGCGATTTGTCGGCGGCAACTTCCGAAGCGGCTTCGTCGCAGCGGCGTCGCGTCGGCAGAAAAACAATTGCGGGCAGAAGATTGTAAGAACGCAGCGAGCGGACGAGCTTCGGCGGCGGAATTTCGGGAAGTTTGAAGCGCATAAATTATTTCAAACGCAAAGGCGCAAAAATTTTTAAGAATTATTAACCACGGATGGACACGGATAAACACAGATTTTTTAAATAAAAAAGAAGATTTATTTTATCTGAATTTCGTCCTGCTTTTACCTGCGTGTATCTCTGTCTAAATGCGAAGCGGGACGGTTAAAATTTTCTTCGGCATTTTATAAAGTTCATTTTAATAACGCCGCCTGCGCTCGAAGCGGTTTTCTTCGTGCGCGAACTGTTCGATTTCGCGGTTCATTTTGCCGTCGTCGCCGAAAAGCGGAAACAGTTGCAGATTCGGCGCGAGAAAAGCGGCGCGCAGCTCAACAGGGCGCGTTCCGGCGCGGTTTATAACTCGAACTCGTGTTCCGCGAACTTCTTCAATCCAATTAGCGAATTCTTCGGCGTTTCCGACTGTCGCCGACAAAAGAAGAAGACGAATGCGCGGCGGCGATAAAATAATCGCTTCTTCCCAGACGTGTCCGCGTTCTTCGTCCGCCAAATAATGCGCTTCGTCTAAAATTACAAAATCGGTTTGGACTTGCTCGCCTTGCCGCAGCGCGTCGAAAAGTTGGTTGCGGTAAATTTCCGTTGTGCCGACAATTAAAGGCGCATCGTGGTTTATTTTGCGGTCGCCGGTTAAAATCCCAACTCTTTCAAAACCGAATTCCGCGCCGAATTCCTGATATTTTGAATTGGTTAAAGCTTTCAAAGGCGTCGTATACCACGCCCGTTTTCCTTGTTCGAGCAATCGCCTAATTTCTTCGCGCGCAATCCACGTTTTGCCGCTGCCCGTCGGCGCGGTTACAAGAACGTCCTGTGTTTCGATTGCCTCTAACGCTTCGATTTGAAATGCGTCCGGCACAATCGGTGCGGGTTCGGGCGTGCCGATGCCGTGCAGTAATTTTTCGACCGATTTTGCCGGCGGCGCGGGCGAAAATCGGTCGGCGTTTTCGCGTTCGGAACTTTGCGGCGCAAGGATGCGTTTATATTTTCGTTCTCCGGGGCGATTGTCGCTTGACGAACGCGGTTTGTTTCGGCGATTGTCTTTCGAGCGGTTTTTGTCTTTGCTGCGCGCGCGTGCCATAAGTGGTTTATGTTAAAGGTTTTGCCGCGCAAAGTCTAACTCTTCCAATTGCGCCGGAGAAGTGTTAAAATCGCAAATTGGTTCGCAACGGCGCAAAGCCCGAGTGCATCTATATTGGACGGTAATTTTTTAAAGCGAATTTATTTTTACATCTTTATAAAAAGGCATTATGCAACAGCAAGAAAAGCAACTTTTCGGCGGTTACGAAATAAAAAACTGGAATCTCACCCCGCGCATTTATAAAATCATTGCAGCGTCGGCGGCGCTGAATTTGTTCGCCGTTTTCGTAATGGCGCAGGGCAGTCTGCTGACTAGAAAAGGCTGCGAAAGCCCGTTTGTGAGCAGCATTTGTCGGGTTTTGGATACGGTCGTTCTCGGCAGCTCGATGCTCGGCACGGACAGCGAACTGGTCAGCAAGGATTATCAGAAAACCGAGCTTGAAGACGCCGACATCACTTATATCGACGTGAGCAACGACTCGCCGCCTTTGAAATACCCGGAAGGCTACTTCGCGGTCGCCAACCCCGAACAATTCGTGGCGACGGCGCAGCAGGATACAACCATTGAAACTATTCCGGGTTTTGGCAATCAACCGCCGTTCGGCGGATTTCCGGCAACGCCGCCGCCAGTAAGCGATTCTTCGTCGGATTTGCTTGGCAGCAAAGCGACGCCGCCGCCAATCAATAATAATCCGATTATCGGCGAATTGCCGTCTTCGGTTCACAGCGGCACTCCGATTCCCGCTTACAAAGCACCGCGCCCTTATAAATTTCCGAAGCCCGTAAAGCCGAAACGCTCGAAACTGCCGAACGAGTCCCCAGCCGATTTGCCGAATTTAGGCGGCGATGAAACGGCAAAAAATAAAACTGACAAGCCGAAAACGGAAAAAACGCCCGAAGCGCAGAAGCCGCTTGAAAGCGAAAAAGTCGCGGATGTTGAAATCAACAAAAAGCCGTTTGAAGATTTGGGCGACACGTTAATTGATAAGCTGGCGAAAAAGGAAATCGATTTGACAAAGCCTTTTTCGGTCGTCCTTGACGGAACGATAAACGCTGACGGAAAATTCGACCCGAAAAAATCGAGATTCGGCAAAACGGCGGGCGACGAAGAAATGATTAAAATGGCAAAGCTCGCGCTCGAATCGGTTGGCAACAGCGGCATTCTCAGCTATTTAAAAATGAACGGCGTCGAAAAAATAAACTTCACGCTCGTCCAAGACGACAAACAAATTTACGCAATTATCGTCTCCGACCAAAAAACTCCTGAAAAAGCGCAAACGACCGTCAGCCTTCTGAACACGGCGCTGCAAGGCTTACTTTTTGCCGACAGCGCGGGTTTAAGAAAACTCGACGAAAACAGCAAGACCCTTGTCGGTAATTCAAAAGTCTCAAGCGAAGGCAAAAACTTCGTCTTCAAATTCAATGTTCCGAAGCCGGTCGGTCAGGATTTAATAAAACGCAGCCTCGAAGAACGAGCGCAAAAAAAAGCCGCTCAGCCGACAAATAGCAACCAAGTCGGACAGAACGCAAACGCGAACACGAGCAAATGAAGAAATTCAGTAAAGTTTTATTGTTTACCGGCGGCTTGCTTTTAACGCTTGCCGTTTTTCCTGTTTTCGCGCAGCAAAATCAACCGACAACGGACGTTGAGGTAAATCAAAGACCTTTTCAGGATTTATTTGAAATGGTCAAACAGAGAGTTGATAAAAGAGAAATTGATTTGACCAAATCTTTTTCGGTTGAAGTCGAAGGCACGTTGGACAAAAGCGGAAGACTTGGGGCGAAAACGGCGAAATTCGTCAAAACCGAAGGCGACCCGAAAATGGCTGCAATTGCTAAAAGTTTTATCGAAGCGGTCAACGACAGTGGTTTGTTCGCGTATCTAAAGAATATCAACGCAAATAAAATAAGTTTCAAGATTGCCCAAGACGACAATCAATTTTATGCCAGTATCGTTTCAGAACAAAAAACACCGGAAAAGTTAGAAACAGCCGTAAGTTTTTTAAATGCTTTTTTAATTATGCTTCGTTATGCAGACGAAACCAATGTGAAAAAGCTCACCGATGACGAGCGCGCATTGTTTAAGGGAGTAAAGGTCAGCAGCGAAAACAATAATGTTATATTAAATTTCACTTATCAGAAGTCCGTCATTCAGGAAATGATAAATCGCAAGTTAAAAGAAAACAGTAAGAAGGCAAGTGAGTAAAAAAACAAACTACAATTCGATAGTTTTCCTAACAACGCTCTCGGTCTATCTCGGCTTGGTGCTGGTCGGCGCGCCCGCGCCTGTTTTAGCGCAGGCGGCTTTGACGGGCAGATTTGAAGTTAAAAATAAAATTGAAAAGAAAGATGATTTAGATAAAAAGCCTGATGACGAAAAAATCGAAAGTTCTTCAAAAGCTGATTTTCCTGCTCTCTTTGCCCAACTTTTGAATGAGATTAAAGAAGCGGCGGAAACCGGAAAAATCTCTCTGCCGCTGCAAACCTGTTTTTACGCTGACTGGTCGTTTGAACAACAATCCGAGTTCTACAGTGAGCTTGGTTTTACGTCCGATGTTTCCAGCCGGAATTTGAGCGTTTTCTTTCAAAGATCTTTCTATCAAACATTCCGGCGGAAAGCTCTTGGATTGGCTGATTCAGATGGAAAATCTAAATATGTAAAAATCAGAATCGATGCAAACAGCGCGGATTTATCGCTGAAGGTTTCTTTCGGCAAATTAAACGCCGCAGAATTTGCCGAATTTCTCAATCAGGAATTTTCTTCTTCCGCCGTATCGGTTAAAAACGAATTAACCAAACAAATCTACGAAAACACAACGGCAAGCTCCGAAAACAATCAAGTTTTCGTCGTAACTCGCCTGCCGCGCGGCTCGCTTGATGCGCTTCTCACCCAAACGAGCGCAAAATAAGCGGCGACAAAAGCGCGAAAGAATCTTTCTCTTTCCATTCAAAGCTCGCCAAAACAATAAAACATTTTTACCGCTTCGGAAGTTGCGTCCTTTTAGAGAGACGTGCAATCTATTTAATCACGTTTTTTGAGAAGCGCAACTTTGACGAACGCAAGAGAGGATTTTATGGCAGTCAATAGTTTTGTAGATAAATTATTTAAACGAGTTTTAGGCAGCAACAGCGACGTTTTTCTGAAAAAGATAAATCCGATTGTCGGGCAAATCGCGGCGTTTGAGCCGACGCTTGAAAAACTTTCAGACGAAGATTTGCAAGCTCAAACCCAGAAATTAAAAGACCACATTGCCAGTGCGCTCGACGGGATTTCCGACAAGGAAGAACGGCGCAAAAAAGAACAGAACATCTTGAACGAAATTCTGCCCGAAGCGTTTGCCACTGTGCGCGAAGCAAGCGTGCGCGTAACCGGAATGCGGCATTTCGACGTCCAGATGATTGGCGGCATCGCGCTTCATCAAGGCAGAATTGCCGAGATGCGAACCGGCGAAGGCAAAACGCTCGTTTCGACTTTGCCCGCGTATTTAAATGCGCTGACGGGTCGCGGCGTAAATGTCGTAACCGTCAACGATTACTTGGCGCTGCGCGACGCCGAATGGATGGGCAAAATTCATAGATTTTTAGGTTTAAGCGTCGGCTGTATCCAAAACGATATGGACGATTACGAGCGCAAAGAGCAGTATTCGTCCGATATTACATACGGCACGAACAACGAATTCGGCTTCGATTACCTGCGCGACAATATGAAGTTCGACCCGGAAACGCTCGTTCAGCGCGACCATTATTACGCGATTATCGACGAAGTTGACTCGATTTTGATTGACGAAGCCCGCACGCCGCTGATTATATCGGGCGCGTCCGACGAAGCGACCGATAAATATTACACGGCGAATCTAATTATTCCGAAATTCGAGCGCGGGGAAAAGAACGAAGAAACGAAAATAACGACGGGCGATTATCTGCTTGACGAGAAAAATCACTCCGCCGTTTTGACCGAAAAAGGCGTCGAAAAAGCGGAAAAGCTTCTCGGCGTCGCCAACCTTTACGACCCGGCGAATATGGAACTTCTGCACTGCGTCGAGCAAGCTTTGAAGGCGCACACGCTCTATAAACGCGACCATCAATACGTCGTGCAGGAAGGCGAAGTCATCATCGTTGACGATTTCACCGGACGCTTAATGTCGGGAAGACGCTGGTCTGACGGTCTGCACCAAGCCGTTGAAGCGAAGGAGGGCGTAAAAATCGAGCGCGAAAATCAAACGCTCGCAACAATCACCTTGCAAAATTATTTCCGAATGTATGAAAAACTTTCGGGTATGACCGGCACGGCGGAAACCGAAGCCGAGGAATTCGGCGAAACTTACGGGCTTGACGTTATCGTCATTCCGACGAATCGCCCGATGATTCGTAAAGATAATTCCGACGTTATTTACCGCACGCTTCCCGAAAAATGGAACGCTGTCGTCGATGAAATCAAGGAGAGATACGAAACGGGTCAGCCGGTTCTCGTCGGAACGGTTTCGGTTGAAACGAGCGAGCTTATTTCCGAAAAGCTAAAGAAAATAAACATTCCGCACAATGTTTTAAACGCCAAATATCACGAGCGCGAAGCGGAAATCGTCGCGCAAGCCGGACGCAAAGGCGCGGTTACGATTGCCACGAATATGGCTGGACGCGGAACGGATATTATTTTGGGCGGCAACCCGGAATTTCTCGCAAACGATTTTCTGAAAAAACAGGAAATTAACCCGGACGAAGCCGCGTCCGAACAATTTGAAGCAGAATTGGCAAAGGCGAAACGCATCGTTGCCGAAGAACAAAAAGCGGTGGTCGCGGCAGGCGGCTTGCAGATTCTCGCAACCGAGCGCCACGAATCGCGCCGCATCGACAACCAGCTTCGCGGACGCGCCGGACGACAAGGCGACCCCGGAGCGACACGTTTCGCGCTGTCGCTCGAAGACGATTTGATGCGAATTTTCGCGGGCGACAAAGTGCGCTCGATGATGGAATGGCTCGGAATGGAAGAAGGCGTCGCCATCGAATCAAAAACCGTCTCGAAGCAAATCGAACGCGCGCAAAAAGCGGTCGAAGCGCGCAACTTTGAAACGCGCAAGCACGTCTTGAAATACGACGACGTGATGAACAAACAGCGCGCCACCATCTACGGTTTGCGCCGCCAACTGATGATGTCGCCCGAACACCGCGAATATCTTCTCGGTGAAAACGGCGTAGCGCGAGATTTGCTCGGCGACTTGACGCATCAATATTTAAATCCGCAGGTTGCGACGAAAGATTGGGACGTTGACACATACGCGGCTGAAATCCAGAGCGTCTATGCGATTGACCCGGCGGTTGACGCCAATGTCGATTTCAATAAAATGACGCCCGACGAAATCCAAGAAGCAATCTGGGAAAAAGCGACCGCGAGCTACGACGAAAAGGAAAAACTCATCGGCGGCGAACAACTTCGCGCTTACGAGCGTTACATAATGCTCAACATTATCGATTCGCAGTGGAAAGACCATCTGCTTTCGATTGACCACTTAAAACAGGGCATCGGGCTGGTCGGCTACGGGCAGAAAGACCCGCTCGTCGAATACAAAAAACAGAGCTTCGATATGTTCCAGGATATGCTCGACCGCATCGACACGAACACGGCGCGAGCGTTATTCAACCTCGAAGTCGTCGTCAAAGACGAGCAGGAAGAAATCGAAAGATTAGAAAGATTGGAACGCCAAAGAGCAAGACGACAAGCGGCGGGAATGGCTTTTACGGGAGCGATGTCAACCGCCAACGTCGCCGGCGAAGACGCCCGCAAATCAACCCCGTTCGTCCGCGACCAGCCGAAAGTCAAACCGAACGACATCTGTCCGTGCGGCTCCGGCAAAAAATACAAAAAATGCCACGGCGCGAGCGTTTAATGTAGAAAGTAAAAATAAAAAAAGCGGAAGGTTTTAACTTTCCGCTTTTTGCTTTTTAGAAAATACTTCAAACACTTTCTAAATCATTTTCTTCAGCATAATCCTCTGCTAATTCCACCGACATTGTTTTATCAATTTCTTGTTCTATAATTCTTTTCTTTAGCTCACGACTGACTGCTTTGGCTCTTTGTTTTAAAAACTTTTCATAATCGTTATCCCAAATTCCAAACTTATCGAGGTCATTTATTAAGTGAGATTTCATTGTTTCGACTAAATCGGGATTTTTGCGCGAGAAACTTTTCATATATTGCGACGGCGGTTTAGCGCCAATTTCTCTTTTGTTTAAGTGGTCGTCCACTATCGTTATGTTTAAGATGTGGTTTATCCAAAAGTCTTTATTTTCCCAATTAAGTTTTTTGCCAAGATACGATTTTGGAAAAAAATGGTGGTAATTTTTACTGTTGGCTTGTTTGAGCCAACCGTTGTCAATTCTTACCAATGAATCATCAATAAAAGATTTCGGTTGAAAGTGGGCGTATAGAGAAAGCAACGCTTTAATGTAACTTCTGTTTGCGCTAAATCCTCCTTTGTCTTCAATAAATTCCGGTGAAATATCAATCGCCCATTCG
>MWVV01000576.1_pt1 | contig 13483 bp, 12 predicted proteins | sample 1047281 | NCBI WGS metagenome assembly MWVV01 (sample SAMN06349986, study PRJNA376086) | soil metagenome | isolation source: PT-2 sample Antarctic (ecotone) soil | place: Antarctica | collected 2015-01-13 | reverse complement strand
GAAACTTTTGATATGTTCGGCGTAATTTTTGACGGACATCCGGCTTTAACCAGAATTCTTCTGCCGTCTGATTTTGACGGACACGCGCTGCGTAAAGATTATCCGCTGCGCGGCTACGAGCCTTACAGCTTAACTTAATCAGTAGTAACTGGTAAACGGTTAGTGAAAAAAATTCATTAACTTACCACTTACCAGTTACTACTTACCACTACGAATTACCACTACGAAAATGAGCGTTGCAGTAGAAAATTTATCAAACAAATTTGAAGTTCTTGACCAATCTTTAGAATCGCAGATGATTCTTTCGATGGGACCGCAGCATCCTTCGACGCACGGGGTTCTGCGCCTCGAACTTATTCTCGACGGCGAATTGGTGATCAAAGCCGTTCCCGACATCGGTTATCTGCACACGGGGATGGAGAAGCTTTTTGAATATAAAAAATATCAGCAGGGCATTGTGATCACCGACCGGATGGATTATTTGAATCCGCTCGGCAACAACTTAGCTTATGTAATGGCGGCTGAAAAACTGCTCGCACTTGAAATTCCGGAAAGAGCGCAGGTGATTCGCGTGATGATGTGCGAACTGCAAAGAATCGCTTCGCATATGGTTTGGCTTGGCACACACGCGCTCGACATCGGCGCGATGAGTCCGTTCTTTTATTGTTTCCGGCAGCGCGAAAAGATTTTGAATTTAATTGAAGCGGTGTCCGGCGGACGGATGACGCCTTCGTATTTTCGTATCGGCGGTTTGATGATGGACTTACCGGCGGGTTTTGACCGGCGCGTCAAACAATTTCTAGAAGATTTTCCTGCCGCGCTCGATATGCTCGAAACTCTTGTCACAGGCAACACAATTTGGCAAAGCAGAACGAAAGAAATCGGCGTCATAACCGCCGAAGAAGCGATTGATTGGGGTTTAACGGGTCCGTGCCTCCGCGGAAGCGGCGTTGAACTTGATTTGCGCCGGCATAATCCGTATTCGGGATATGAAACTTATGATTTTGAAATTCCGGTTGAGGCGGATGGCGACGTGTGGGCGCGTTTCCGCGTGCGAATGCGCGAGCTTTACGAAAGTTACAAAATCGTCGTTCAGACGCTCGAACGCTTAAAGCCCGGACCGATTAAAGCCGATGCGCCAAAAGTAGTTTTGCCCGACCGCGACGATATGCGCAAACATATGGATTCGCTGATTCATCATTTTCTGATTGTCGCCGAAGGATTTAATATTCTCGAAGGTGAAGTTTATATGCCGATTGAAGCCTCGAAAGGCGAACTTGGCGTCTATATGAAATCAGACGGCGGACCAAAACCAAGCCGCGTCCACTTTCGCGGTCCAAGCTTTGTCAATCTTTCGGCTCTGCCGGTGATGAGCGAAGGCGAAATGGTCGCCGATGTCGTGGCAATTATTGGTTCGCTCGATATTGTTCTCGGCGAAATTGACCGTTAGAAGTCATTGCAGAAAAATAAATTCGCTGATTGAAAAATTGAAAAATTTGAAGAAAAAGTTTTTGTATAAATTATGGCATCAGTAGCCCCAACCGAATATACAAACCGAGTCTTATATACCGAAGAAGTAGCAAGCTTTACGCCTGAAGTTTTGGCGGAGATTGATTGGCACATTGCAAAATATCCGCCTGAAAGAAAGCGTTCGGCGCTGATTCCTCTATTTTTCGTTGTTCAGCGCGAGCGTGGATATCTGGATAATCCGGGTGTCAATTTTTTGGCGAAACTGCTTGATTTGGAAGTGACGGACGTGTGGGAAGTAGCGACGTTTTATTCGATGATTAACGTTCGTCCGGTTGGTAAACATCACATTCAAATTTGCAAAACGCTTTCGTGCCGCATTATGGGCGAGCCGGAAATCACCGAACATATCTGCAACCGTCTCGGCATTCACGCGGGCGAAACTACGCCGGACGGAAAATTTACCGTGACGCTCGTTGAATGTTTAGGAAGTTGCGGAACCGCGCCGATGATGCAAATCGGGTTTGATTATCACGAAGATTTGACGGTTGAGAAGGTTGATAAGCTGCTTAATTCGTTAAAATAAGTTAATTATTATATGGAAATCAAAGCAATCGGATGTGAACCTTTGCAGCTTAAGCGCGTGCATTTGGAAAACTCGCACACGCTGAAGGTTTATCAGGACAACGGCGGTTATAAAAGTCTGGAAAAGGCGATGACGATGACGCCCGCCGCGATAATTGACGAAGTGAAAAAAAGCGCGCTTCGAGGGCGCGGCGGCGCTGGTTTCCCGACCGGTATGAAATGGAGTTTCGTACCGAAAGATTCGCCGAAACAAAAATATATTGTCTGTAATGCCGACGAAAGCGAACCCGGAACTTTTAAAGACCGCTACTTGATGGAACGTGACCCGCACGCTTTGATTGAAGGAATGTTGATCGCGGCTTTCGCGCTCGGCTCGCAAACCTGCTACATTTACACGCGCGGCGAATATCAATATTTGATTGACATAATGGACAAAGCCATTGAGGAAGCGCGCGCGGCAAATCTCGTCGGCAAAAACATTTCAGGCTCGGATTTTTCGTGTGAAGTTTACACGCACACGGGCGCGGGCGCGTATATTTGCGGCGAGGAAACCGCGCTTTTGAGTTCACTCGAAGGGTACCGCGGTCATCCCCGGATGAAGCCTCCATTTCCGGCGGTTGAAGGGCTTTACGCATCGCCTACAGTAGTTAATAATGTCGAAACTTTGACGGCTGTTCCGCAAATCATCGAAATGGGCGGCGAAGCCTGGCAAAAACTCGGCACCGAAAAGAGCGGCGGAACAAAACTCTGGTCGGTCTCCGGTCACGTCAAAAAGCCGGGCGTTTATGAACTTCCGATGGGCTACGCTCATATGGAAAAATTCATTATGGAAGACTGCGGCGGAATTCGCGGTAATCATAAATTGAAAGGCGTCATTCCGGGTGGCTCGAGCGTTTACATAATGCGCTCGGAAGACGTGATCGGCAAAGACGTGCGGATGGATTACGAAGGGTTAGTCGCAGCGGGTTCGCTCGTCGGTTCCGGCGGTTTTATTGTCGTTGACGAAACGGTTAATATTGTTGAGTCCACAAAAAATCTGTCTGAGTTTTATAAACACGAATCGTGCGGCTGGTGTACGCCGTGCCGCGAAGGAACTGACTGGCTCGTAAAAATCTTTAACCGAATTGCGGATGGCGGCGGAAGACCCGAAGACGCCCAGCTAATTCTTGATATTTGCGATAACATCGAAGGCAAATCTTTCTGCGCGCTCGGCGACGCGGCGGCGTGGGCAATTCAAGGCGCGATCAAACGCTTCCCGGAAGATTTTATGCCGTATCTACAGGGTCGGGCAACAGCTTCGATTGAACCCGAAGCGCAAAAATATTAAGTTAAATTTCAAATAAATAAAGAGGTAAATAAAATGGGCAGAGGTGATAAAAAAACACGTAAAGGTAAAATTTTCGCAGGAAGTTTCGGCAAGACACGTCCGAAATCAAAAAAGAAAACCGCAGGCAAAGCGCAGGAAACAAAATCAAACGTCAAAGATACTGAATAAATTTTAGTTGGAAATTTTTACTAAAAATGTCAGAACTTATCAAAGTCAAAATTAACGAACAAGAGTTTGAAGTCGAAAAAGGCGCGCGCCTGATTGATGTGTGTCGCGAAAACGCTTTTAACATTCCGTCGTTTTGTTATTATCAAGACCTCGCTTTGCAGGCTTCCTGCCGGATGTGTCTGGTACGGATTGAGAAAATGCCGAAACTTCAGACTTCCTGCACGATTACCTGCACGGACGGGATGAACGTGACGACCCAGAGCGCTGAAATTGAAAAAGCGCAAAGGGCGATGGGCGAATTTCTCCTTGCAAATCATCCGCTCGATTGCCCTGTGTGCGATCGCGGCGGCGAATGCGAGTTGCAGGAAATGATTTTTGATTGGGGCGATGTTGAAGAACGCTTCGTCGAACCGAAAAACGCGCAGCCGGAAAAGTTTTTGTCGCCGATTGTCGCTAATGATCCGCAACGCTGTATCTTGTGCAAGCGATGTACGAGAGTGTGCGACGAATGGATGGGTGAAGACGCGATCGAAGCCGGCAATCGCGGCGTTAATACAGTAATCGGAACTTACGGCGGCTGGCTCGGCTGTTCGCAGTGCGGAAACTGTATCGAAGTTTGCCCGACGGGAACGCTGCTCGACGCGGTTTACAGGCACGAAACTCGCCCGTGGGAACTCGACCAGACGATCTCAACCGACGTTTATTCTTCAGACGGAATGCAGCTTTCAATCGGCTCGCGCGGCGGATTCGTTCATCGGATTGTCGCCCGTGATCGTTATGTTGACGGGTTAAACGGCGAATTCCTTGATGTCAAGGCTCGTTTCGCGCACGAATTTATTAATCACGCCGACCGCATTAAAACCCCGCTCATTCGTTATAAAAAAGGCGGAAAGCTGATCCCCGCGACGTGGGACGAAGCGATTCATTTTGTTGCGAGCAAATTTAAGGAAAGCGAAAACAGTATCGGCGTTGTCGCTTCACCCAGATTGACTAACGAATCAATTTTCGCGTTAAAAAGGTTTGCGACTGAGGCAGCAAGTTCAGATTACGCAGTTTCAGACGCTTATGATTTGGCGCCGTTTTTTGATAATTTAAGTGTTCCTCTGGCGACGCACAAGGAAATTCGCCACGCCAAAACTATTCTCCTTATTGGCGGCGAACCTGAAGAAGAGCAAACATTTACGGCAAAACAGATGCGTCAGGCGGTGAGAAACGGCGGCGCGAAATTAATAATTGTTCATCACACGCCGATTCGTCTGAAGCAGCAAGCGGCTCAGTTTATACACGTTAACGCGGATTCTTTGGACGCATTCGCTTTGGCTTTTGCAGACAAAGCAGATGCCGGGATTTTGAAAAAGATGGGCGCGGCGCAATCTGAAATTGATGATTTGCTGAAAACAATCGGTGAATCCGAAGGCGATTTCATAATTATGTTCGGCAGAGAATTGTCAGCCGAAGCCCAAGCTGTTCTTGCGAATTCGGCGGGAAACTTCGCATCGGACGCGCGCCGAGTTCTACTTCATCCGCTTCCGCTCTACAACAATTCAGTTGGTGCGAATGATGTGATGGCAGGCAGAAAGTCTTTAGACAATGTGTTGAAAAACTCAAAAGCGCTCCTGATCGGCGGAAGCCTGTTAGAAGAAAACGCGCGAGTTTTAGCGAACAAAGATTTTGTCGTCGTTCAGGAAATGTTTGAGACCGCGACGACCGAATTTGCTGACGTTGTTCTACCGGCAGCGAGTTTCGCGGAAGTTGACGGGACATTTACAAACAACAGCGGTTTTGTCCAGAGAGTGCGCCAAGCGATAGAGCCGGTTCACCAATCTAAACCTGACTGGATGATAACTTCGATGATTGCGAGGGAAATGGGCGTTGACTTTGGCTATAATTTTTCTGCTTCGGCGGCTTTCAAAGCGGTTGCCGACGCGGTTCCGGCTTACGCGGGTTTGCGCTACCCGACCTTGAAAGATGAATCAAAGCCGGTTTCAGCCAAATATGCAGTAGCCGAGAAAAAAGATTTAACAAAAGAAATCGACGCTCTGCGACAAAAAATTGTAGCGACGCCGGATGAAGCGGGAAAAAATACGGTCACGCCGCGAGTTGGGCATAAACTTCATCGCCTCACCACAATGACCGGGAAAACCGCACAGTTTCACCTGCTCGCCAACGGCAATCCGAAGCCCGACAATTTGCTCGTTTCGCCGCTCGTCCAATTTAATCTCGACGGCACGCCGCGCGAGGAAGCCAAAGCTCAAGTAGCAGGCGTCGGAGTTGCGGATAAAATTGAAGACAAAGAAAACGTTGCGCACAAGGTAGTTCTCAAGTAGCAAAAAACTTAAATTATTCGATATGGAAGCTGTCTTAAAAACTCTTTTTCCGGTGGTCGTGCTCTTCGGCGCGGCAACCGTCGCTTTTGGCGGCGTGATGATGATTGTCGCCTACACGGTTTTGGCGGAACGCAAAGTTTTAGGCTGGATTCAGGGGCGCATCGGACCGAACCGCGTTGGTTTGTGGGGCACTATGCAGCCGTTCGCGGACCTTCTCAAATTTATCTTTAAGGAAGATATTGTTCCCGATAAATCCACCAAGTTTGTTTATTATCTCGCACCGATTGTTGCCGTTACGTGCGCTCTCATTCCGATGATAGTTTACCCGTTCGGTCCGGCGATCAATGCTGATTTGAGTTGGCTACCCTACGGTTTGGGCGAGGGAATACGGCAAATTCCTTTAACCATTACGAAGATTGATGTCGGCGTTTTATTTGTTTTAGGTATTACGTCAGTTGGAGTTTACGGAATCGCACTAGCGGGCTGGTCTTCGAATAATAAATATTCGTTGATGGGCGGGCTTCGTTCTTCGGCGCAGATGATTTCCTATGAATTGTCGATGGGCGCGTCGGTGATCGGAGTTGTGATGCTTGCCGGAACGCTCGATCTCAACGGCATCGTTTACGCGCAGGTTAACTCGCCTTTCCGCTGGTTTATTATTCCGCAATTTATCGGTTTTATCGTGTTTTTGATTTCCGCGTTTGCCGAAACAAACCGTGTTCCGTTTGATTTGCCGGAAGCCGAAACCGAGCTGGTCGCCGGCTTTCACACCGAATATTCCGCCCTAAAATTCGCGCTCTTTTTTATGGCGGAATATGTCAATATGTTTACCGTTTCGGTGATGACGACGACTCTTTTTCTGGGCGGTTGGTATATTCCAGGCTTAAGTCACATTTTTGAAGTCGGCTCGATCGGTTACGCAGTTGCCAGCCATATCGGATTTTTACTAAAGATTTTTGCATTTTTATTTTTGTTCATCTGGATTCGCGGAACTCTGCCGCGTTTCCGCTTTGATCAATTAATGAATTTCGGCTGGAAATTTCTTTTGCCACTCGCTCTGGCAAATGTGTTTTTTACAATTCTGATTGTTTATTTTTTGAACAGATGAAATTAGTGGTAAGTGGTAAATGGTAAGTGGTAAATGAAAAACTTTCCGCACTTATCACTTACCATTTACCACTTACCACTACATAAGATGGTTACATCAGCATTCTTTTTCCTTTTCGCCGGACTCGCCATCGCTTGCGCGATTTCGATGGTTTATCACAAAAACCCGCTCTACAGCGCGATCTCACTGGTCGGCGTTTTTATTTCTTTATCGTGCATTTATGTGACGCTCGCCGCGCCGTTTATCGCAGCCGTTCAGATTCTGATTTACGCGGGTGCGATTATGGTTCTGGTCGTGTTTGTCATTATGCTTTTGAATCTGGAAGAAGATAAACCGCTCGGTCGGCTCAGATATCTGTATGCGATGGGCGGCGTTCTCGGCGTAATTTTGCTTGTCCAGACGTTTTTTATTTTTTACGCGGTCAGCCGCGAGCCGAAACAAACGGTCAATATCAACGAAACGGTCGGCGAAACACTAAATATCGGCTCGGCAATGTACACTGAATATCTTTTGCCAGTCGAGATTGTCGGAGTTCTTTTATTGATGGCGATTGTCGGCTCGGTAATTCTGGCGCGCCGTTTCGCGCAGCCGCAGCTCGAATTAGTCGTCGATAACGAACTCGAAATGCATAATGCGCAAACAAAAGAAGAATCACCCAACGAATTACAGGGATTGGAAACGCCGCGCGTTCGTTAGGAAGAAAATTTGAGCGAAATCAATTTGATTTTTGATCGCTGACACTTAAAACAATGGAACCAAGTCTTGCAACTTACTTAGCGCTGTCCGGAATCTTATTTACGATCGGCACGGTCGGCGTAATTTTCAAACGCAACGCCATCGGAATGTTTATGTGCATTGAGCTGATGCTCAACGCCGTCAACCTGACATTTGTCGCCTTTTCGCGCCATTACGCGGACGTCACCGGGCAGCTTTTTGTTTTTATGGTAATGTCGGTCGCGGCGGCGGAAGCGGCGGTCGGGCTCGGAATTATCATCGCGTTTTTCCGTAACCGTAGTTCCGTCGATGTTGATGACGCAAGCATTTTGAGAAATTAATAAAAAGTATTTCGGATTTAAATCGGCGGTGCTTTTCGGATGGACAGCGCGAATGTTTCTTTTATTTTGTTTCTCGTTTTATTTTTAGGTACATTTTCAGCATTAGGACTCTGGATGGTTCGGTGGCAGTTCTTAAAAGCTGGAAGAATGCTGGAAAATTGGGCAACACAGAATAAATACAAATTGATTGAAAAGCAAAACGCTAATTTCGCAGACGGACCGCTCGGCTGGCGCGGAGCAAAAACTTACGTCAAATATCGCGTTAAAGTTGAAGACGCGAATGGTAAAACGAAAACAGGTGTTGTTTATTTAGGGAGCGAGAATATCGGAGTTTTGTCAAACGAAGTAAAAGTCGAATGGGACAATTGAAAAATTAATTGATTAACGCCGCGTCTTTTTAACATAAATTTCGCGGCAAACTGAAATCAAAGGTTATGTCGAAGATTTGATTAAATATTTTTAACTAATGACTGAAAACAACTTTTTAAGCCTAATAATTTTCGCCCCACTCATCGGCGCGTTAATCAATGGGCTGTTCGGCAAAAAAATGAACAGCGAGCTTTTTAGCGGCGCGGTTGCGTGCGCGGCGGTTGGCGTTTCGTGCGTGGTCGCTTTTATGATCGCTTTCGGCATCGGCACTCCGCATACGGGAGCATTGTTTTCGCCGGAAGGAAAACCCGTTCTTGACCAGCTTTGGACGTGGATTCAGGTTGGGGATTTTCGTGCTGATTTCGGGTTGGGAATGGACCGGCTTTCGGCAATTTATGCTTGTTTTATTACGTTTGTCGCACTTTTAATTCACGTTTTCGCCACCGGTTATATGCACGGCGATAAAGGTTTTTATCGCTTTTTCGCGTATTTGAATTTGTTTATGTTCGCGATGCTGACGCTGGTTCTGGCGGATAATTTTCTGCTGATGTTTGTCGGCTGGGAAGGCGTCGGTTTGTGTTCATATTTACTGATCGGCTACTACATCAAACGCGATGAAGCGCGACGCGCGGCGAAAAAAGCGTTTGTGATGAATCGCATCGGCGACTGGGGGGTTTTGATGGGCGTGTTTTTAATTTTTACGCTCACTGGTTCAATCAGTTTTTACGACAAAGTTGTTGACGGTCAAACGGTCAACAGTTCGCTCGGACTTTTATCGCAAATGGCGGCTGATCCGTTTACTTTCGGCGCGCTTTTCGCAGGCGGTTTAACGAGCGCCGCAATTCTATTGTTTATTGGCGCGACCGGAAAATCGGCGCAGATTCCGCTTTTAACCTGGCTGCCCGACGCGATGGCTGGACCGACGCCGGTTTCCGCTCTGATTCACGCCGCGACGATGGTCACGGCAGGCGTTTATCTCGTTGTGCGCTGTAATGGGCTTTTTCAAAACGCCCCGACAGCAATGTTTATCGTGGCGATGATTGGCGCGGCGACGGCGATTTTTGCGGCGACCATCGGGCTCGCGCAAAATGACATTAAAAAAGTCCTCGCTTATTCGACTGTTTCCCAGCTCGGTTATATGTTTTTAGCGTGCGGCGTTGGCGCATTCGGAGCGGCGATTTTTCACGTGATGACGCACGCCTTTTTTAAAGCGTTGTTGTTTTTAGGTTCTGGTTCGGTTATTCACGGAATGCACCACGAACAGGATATGCGGCGGATGGGCAATTTGAAAAAGTATATGCCGATCACGTTTGCGACAATGCTGACGGGCTGGCTCGCGATTTGCGGCATACTTCCCTTCGCGGGATTTTTCTCAAAAGACGAAATTCTTTATAAAACATTCGCGGCAAACGGAATGGGTAGCTGGAACTATATTTTGTGGGGCGTCGGTTTATTTACTGCCGCTTTAACCGCGATTTATATGACGCGGCTGATGGTGATGACCTTTTGGGGCGCGGAAAGATTTCACGAAGCATTGCCGATTGCGGAGCATTCCGATGAAGCGTCCCGTGCCGAGGAAAACGCCTTTGCGCACGGCGACGCGCACGATGCGAAAGAACCGCATGGTGATTCGCACGCTTTAGGAGTACACGACGACCATGACGATGAAGAACATCACGACATCGCGCCCGATTTCAAACCACACGAATCGCCGTGGGTAATGACCGTTCCGCTGATCATTTTGGCAATTCTTTCAACTGTCGGCGGCTTAGTCGGAATTCCATACGCGCTAAGTTCTTTGGTTGGCGCGGGCGATGTCAATGTCTTTGAAAGAACGCTTGAGCCAATTATTGCCAAAGTCGGCGCTCCGCATAACTCAGTTGCGCATTCGGGAAGCGCGACGGAAAATGTTTCGCACCCGACGACGGAACACGAAAACGCGCCAATTTCAACGACTGAACCGAAAGCTGATGCACATTCCAACGCTTCGGAGAATGTAACTTCCGAACACGCCGCGGCAAACGAACACGCAGTTCATTCGCCTGAAGAATTAAACAGAGAACGTCTTTTGGCTCTGCTTTCATTAGCTCTTGCGATTACGGGGATTGGCATCGGCTGGGTTTTATTTAAGAAAGAACCGCTCAGACAAATGCCCAAATTGTTTGAAAACAAATGGTATCTGGATGAAATTTACAATCGGAACATAGTTGATCCGATCACAAACATCTCGCGCAGAGGCTTGTGGCAGGGTTTTGATGTTGGATTTATTGACGGAATGGTTAACGGCATCGGAAATTTGGTCGCCGCCGTCGGCGGAGTCGTGCGCGGCGTGCAAGTCGGTTTTGTGCGTAGTTACGCGGCATTTATGCTTTTCGGCGCGCTTATTGTGATTGGATATTTTATTTACTACGGACTAAAACTGGTTGTTTAGGGTTCAAAGTTTGAACCCTAAACTTTGAACCTTGAACTTAGCTTTATGGATTTGATAACTCAAAATCTTTTAACGATTTTAATTTTGCTCCCCGTCATCGGCGCTTTGGCGCTGATCGGGCATCAAATGTTTTGGAAACAGGAAAATCATCTTAAAGTGGTGACGCTTTTTATCACCCTGGTGATTTTTCTGCTGTCGCTTGTACTGGTTTTTGACGAAGGCGCGAAATCGGCGAGCGGTTTTTCCTTTGAGCAAAATACGGTCTGGATCAAGGCGATAAATACGAATTTTCACTTTGGGGTGGACGGCATAAGTTTGTGGTTGGTGCTTCTGACGACATTTATAATGCCGATTGCCGTTCTTTCGACGTGGCACGCCGTTGAAAAACGCCCGACTGCTTTTTACGTCTTTTTATTGCTGCTGGAGAGCGCGATGATCGGCGTTTTTGTGTCGCTTGATTTATTGGTTTTCTATCTGTTTTTTGAAGCGTCATTGGTTCCGATGTTTTTTCTAATTGGTATCTGGGGCGGCGAAAACCGCATCTACGCGGCGGTCAAGTTCTTTGTTTATACAGCTTTGGGAAGTCTTCTGATGCTGGTGGCGATTATCGCGCTGTATTATCTGCACGCGCAGGCAACCGGCGTCGGAACTTTCGATTATGTAACACTGCTCGATTCGATGAAAACGGGAAATCTGGCATTTGTCGGTTACACGGGAACTTTTCTTTTTCTCGCTTTCGCGCTCGCTTTTTCGATCAAAGTTCCTCTTTTTCCGTTTCACACATGGCTCCCTGACGCGCACACCGAAGCGCCGACTGCGGGTTCGGTAATCTTAGCCGCCGTTCTTCTGAAAATGGGAACTTACGGTTTATTACGTTTCTGTTTTACATTATTTCCCGAAGCCGCCCGCGAACTTGCCTGGATTTTCATCATTCTGGCAATCATCGGCATTATTTACGGGGCGCTCGTCGCAATGGTTCAGCCGGACGTTAAACGCCTTGTCGCTTATTCGTCGGTCGCGCATATGGGTTTTGTCATACTCGGTTTGTTTTCATTTACCGAGATGGGAATGCAGGGCGCCCTTTACCAAATGCTCGGTCACGGCGTTTCAACCGGCGCGTTGTTTCTGCTCGTCGGCTTTATTTATGAGCGCCGGCACACTCGCGCGATTACCGAATTCGGCGGGCTGGCAAACGTAATGCCCATCTACGCGACGTTTTTTATTCTTACGACAATGGCTTCAGTCGGCTTACCTTTTCTCAATGGTTTTGTCGGCGAATTCCTGATTATGATCGGAATGTGGAGTTCCGGCGCGCTCCAGACCGTCAACGGTATTAACTTAAATCACATCGCCACAATGTTTGCGGGAACCGGAGTGATTTTCGCGGCGGTTTATCTTTTGTGGATGGCGCAGAGAGTTTTCTTCGGTAAAATCACCAATCCGAAAAATAAAACTCTGACTGATTTAAGCTGGCGTGAAATCGGCTTGATGACTCCGCTTTTGTTTTTAATTGTTTTTATGGGCGTTTATCCGAAACCGTTTCTAAATCGTTCAAAAGAAAGCGTCGTGGCAGTCGCGGAAAGAGTCGCGCCGCAATCCGCTGAGTGGACAACCGAACATGCGCAGAAAGCCGTCGATTCGCCGAATGAATAAACTATAAGCGAAAATTTTTTGATTTCAAAAATATGTTTTTAATAGAGTTAGTCAATCCGAATACAAATGTTTCAATAATTTTGCCTGAAATAATTGTTGCCGTCGCCGGAACAATCGTGATGCTTTACGACAGTTTTTTTCCGAAACAACGCTCCGTCACAGGAATAATTTCACTTATCGGACTTGCGCTAGCCGCGATTGCCTTAGGCGTGATGTGGCTCGGCGATTTGAACGCCACCACTGCCTGGAATGGAATGATTGCGCACGATAATCTGCGGTTCAGTTTTTCGTTTGTAATGCTTTTCGTTTCGGCGATAACGATTTTAATTTCGACCGTCTGGACCGAACGCGAAAATATTCCGATTGGCGAATATCATTCTCTTTTGATGTTTGCAACCGTTGGAATGCTTCTGATGGCTTCGGGCAACGATCTGGTAATTATTTTTCTGGGACTCGAAACAATGTCCATCGCCACTTACGTAATGGCGGGTTTGAGAAGAACTGATTTGCGCTCAAACGAATCGTCGATGAAGTATTTTATTTTGGGATCGTTCGCTTCCGGTTTTCTCCTTTACGGAATGGCTCTAATTTACGGCGCGACGGCTTCGACAAATATCACGCAAATCGCCGCGAAAATTGCTGATCCGAATTTCCCCGCGCTTCTCCTTATTGGCGCCGCGATGCTGATTATCGGTTTTGGATTCAAAGTTGCCACTGTTCCTTTTCACATCTGGACGCCGGATGTTTATGAAGGCGCGCCGACGCCGATCACTGCTTTTATGGCAGCGGGCGTGAAGACGGCGGGCTTCGCATCGTTTCTGCGTGTTTTTGTTCTCGGTTTCCCTTTAATCGTGGGCGTTGAGTCTTCCGCGATTTTGCACGAAACCTGGATCACCGCTTTGGCTGTAAGAATAAAAAACGTCGCGTAGATGGGCATTACGTTTGCCAGCCCGCCGAATTCGGTAATCGCGCGAGTGTGCCGGCGCTCATAAA
>MWVV01000574.1_pt1 | contig 13500 bp, 10 predicted proteins | sample 1047281 | NCBI WGS metagenome assembly MWVV01 (sample SAMN06349986, study PRJNA376086) | soil metagenome | isolation source: PT-2 sample Antarctic (ecotone) soil | place: Antarctica | collected 2015-01-13 | reverse complement strand
ACTTTAGAGTCTCGCAATTCTCAGAAATTGCAGGATGCTCGCCAACAAAATATGCTCTTAGCTGCCTGTCGGGTCATGGGCGTAGCCATCGAACGGGCCCAAGACCAAATTCGCTTATCTCAAATTAATCAAGACCTAGAGCAGGCTTCTCAACTAAAATCAGAATTTCTTACTTCCATGTCGCACGAACTGCGAACCCCGCTCAACAGCATTTTAGGTTTTGCTGAATTGTTGCAAAGACAAGTTGCTGGGGCTTTAAACCCGCGTCAGGTTAAATACACGCAAATAATTGCTGAAAGCGGTCAGCATTTGTTGGGGTTAATTAATGATATTCTCGACCTTGCCAAAATTGAATCTGGTAAAGATGAATTAGATTTGCAACCGATTGCGATCGCCGATCTATGCGTCCAATGTGTAGAGATGGTTCAACATCGCGCTGACAAAAAACGTTTGGTACTATCTCAAGAAATTGACCAGCGTTTAGGACAAGTAAATTTAGACGAGCGCCGCGTTCGTCAAATGGTAATTAATCTGCTTTCCAATGCAGTTAAGTTCACCCCCGAAGGCGGACAAATTAAATTTGCTTGTAGGTTAGCTTATGGCAGTCAATTACAAGAGCAATATCGACCAGATCGCAGCCCTGTTAATCTCAGCACTCCTTACCTATGCCTTGAAGTTCAAGATACAGGTATTGGCATTGCTCAAGATAAGTGGAATTTATTATTTCGACCGTTTCAACAAGTAGATGCTTCATTAACGCGAGAGCATGAAGGTACGGGATTAGGATTAGCGCTAACAAAACGGCTGGCAGAATTACACGGCGGTACAGTTTCTCTCAAATCCGTCGAACATCAAGGCAGTACCTTTGCTATTTGGCTGCCCCTAACAGAAATGCGTACTGAATTAGCAGCTAACCCTTTGACTGCGCCGCTAGTTGTCACAGAAAAGGAACTAGAAACTACTAAGCATAATAAACGAATTTGGGTAGTAGAAGATCAACCCTATAACCAGGAGTTAATTAGCGAAATTTTGGAACTAGAAGGCTATGTTGTAGACCTAATTTCTGATGGTGGCTTGATGATGGAGGCAATGCAAGCTAAGGTAGCATCCCTAAGACCAGATTTAATTTTGCTGGATATTCAGTTACCAAAAGTAGACGGATTTGAAATTGTCCGCAATCTCAAAGCTAGTCCTGATTGGAAACAAATTCCGGTAATTGCTGTTACGGCTATGGCAATGATGGGCGATCGCGATCGCGTTCTGGCGGCGGGGGCTAATGCTTATATGAGCAAACCTTTAGACCTAAACTTGTTAATAGACACAATCCGCGCAATGTTGCCCTAAATGTGCGATCGTTAAATAAAAAACCAGCCTAGGGTTACTAGCGCTGGTTAATTTTTTGAATCAACTTAACTAAAAGATCGATTTTTAATAACCCCCTTCTTCTTCCTCGTATTCTGGGGCTTTAGTTTTCTTAGGTATATTAATAGGTTTTGGCTCATCATCCCAAGCATCGGCTATCAATTCGTCATCGTAATAATTAGGGTTAGATGCCGTCTCAATATACTTTTTGGGTTCGTAGGCGTCTTTGGCTGTGGCTTCACTCCAGTTATCTTCTTCTAAGTCTTCTTCGTATTGAATCGACTCATACTGACGCTGGCGCAATTGTTGCGGTGGCTGACGTTCTTCTAATTCGTACTCGTAATCGTCTTCATCCCAGGCTTGTTCTACTACGATAGGGCGATTGGTACGCACTTGTTGTTTTGGCGCTTGCAGGGGGACTCCCGTACCTAACTGGTTTTCGGCTTTAGTTGTCGTGGGTGTATAGTAAGCCTCGTCTTCGTCCCGTTCCCAAGGGGCTTTACCGATGCCTAGACGCTCTAATAATCCTACTGTTAACTGATTTAGCCTTTCTTCCGCTCCCTCGACTACAATCAGCCTATTTGCGCCGCTACTGATAATTTCATCAATCGGCAATTCGTAGGTACTTAATACTTGTTCAGGAATTTGGGGAATACCTAGGGAAGCGATAATTAGCGATGTTATTTTACCACTTTCTGGGTTAAATATAAAACTGCGAACTCTCCCTAGCATTTCGCCAGTTTCAGTAATTACTTCGTAGTTGATGAGGTTGCTATAAATTTCAACGTCAATGTCTTCAATTACGTCTTCGTTGTCTACTAGCAGCACATCGCCGATTTTGCGGATGCTACTTAAATACATATATCTTGGCACACCGGAAAAAGCGATTAGGTTGTCTCGTAAGCTTAGAGCTACAACCTCGCGTTGGTCGATATCTACCCACAGTTGACTTACTAAGCCTAATTGCTTGGCGTTGTCGTCGGTAATCACTTTGGTGTTTAAGATGTCGGAACGTCTGATAATTTGTTCGGAGGTCATTGCGCTTGCCGAGTCCTGATCTCGAAATCCGGTTATTTCAATACTATTAATAGCAAATTCTCATCTGTTAAGATGTTCGGCTATTACAACTTGATTCCCAACACTTGAGTATACGCCCCTCGTGCTTGAGTCACGCCTATAGTACGTTCGGCTGATTCTATCATTGGTCGGCGCAAACTGACGACTATAAATTGCGCTAGATTCGCTTGTTGTTTAATCATTTTAGCTAATCTTTCTACATTTGCCCCATCTAAAAACATATCGACTTCATCAAAGGCATAAAAGGGCGATGGACGGTAACGTTGTAAGGCAAAAATAAAGCTTAAAGCTGTAAGTGATTTTTCTCCCCCAGACATGGAAGCTAGGCGTTGTACTGGTTTGCCTTTGGGGTGAGCTACTAAGTTTAAGCCGCTATTAAAAGGTTCTTCAATATTATCTAGTTGCAAGTAGCCGTCGCCTTCGGAAAGAATCGCAAAAATGCTTTGAAAGTTCTCGTTTACAGCATCAAAGGCTTCTTTAAAGGCTCTTTGACGCAAGGTTGTAAAGTTCTCTATTCGTAATAATAATTCTGTACGTTCGGCGGATAGTGTCTCTAATTTTTGCGTAAGTTCTTCTAAGCGCGTGTTGGTGCGATCGTATTCTTCTAACGCCAGCATATTTACAGGCTCCATTGCTTCTAAACGTTTGGCAGTTAGTTTCAATTCTTTTTGTAGTTGTTCTAAATCTATCTCTATTGGTACTTGCGGTAATGGTTGGGGTAACTCGGCTTGTTGTAACTTTGCTTTTAGTTCTAATAGTTCTTGCTGCTTTGTTATTTGGGTTTCTTGCTGTTTTTGTTGTTGCCATTCTAGTTGACTATGGGCTAAATGTTGGGCGCGCAATTGTTGTTCTGTGCGATCGCGCTCTGTTTTTTCGGCGGTCAATTGTTGGCTTACTTGACTTAAAGATGTCCTAATTTGGGTGATTTGGGTAGAAGTCGCTAATAGTTGACGATCAATTTCGGCAATTTGAGCAGCCGCCAGTATTTCTTGCTGCTGATATTCTTCTTTGCTAGCAATACTGGCGGCGATGGATTCTTGCAGACGCGATTTTTGCACTTCGATGTCTTTAATTTTTCCTTCCGCTTGTCTTAATACCTGTTCTTTTACTTGCAATTGTTGCTCTTTGGTCTTAATTACTGCTTGAATTTCCTGCCAAAGACTATTTGTTTGCGAGTTCTCTAATTCGGTTAATGCTAGTTTTTGTTGTTGCAGTGTAGCTTCTTGCTGGGGCAGTTCTTGCTCTAAAACTTGCAACCGAGTTTGAGCCTTAACTAATTGTTCGGTAGTTTGGGCATTTTGAACTGCCGTTTGCGCTAGTTGCTGGCTTAAGTTAGTAATCTCTTTGCTAAGTTGTTCGCACTTAAGCTGCTTTTCTCGTCTTTGTTGGCGCATTTCTGTTATTTCTTGACTTTGCTGCTTAGTTTTGGCTAGAAGTATGTTGATTACTTGAGTACAACGCTCTAATATTTGCGTAATATCTTGCAGGCGATTTTTTAACTGGGTAATTTCCGATGATTCCGTTGCCTCTCCTCTCCCAAAATGCAAGCTCGAACGCTGGTTACTCATTCCCCCAGTCATTGCGCCGCTAGTTTCTAATAATTCCCCGTCTAACGTCACAATCCGATGCTGTCCCAAATAACCCCGCGCTGCTTCTAAGGTGGCAAATACTACCGTATTACCAAACACATAGGCAAAGATATTTTGATATTTGCCTTCGCATTCCAGCAAATTTATCGCGTAATCTACAAACCCATTCGCATAGCCCAAGGCTACAGTAGGCGAAAACCGCCCAGATTGAATCTTATTTAAAGGTAAAAATGTGATTCTCCCAGCTTTTTTTTGCTTCAACAACTCAATAGCTGCCGCCGCTACTAAGTCATCTTCTACTACCAACTGTCCTAACCTTCCTCCGGCGGCGGTTTCTAAGGCTAATTGATACCGGGGTTCAACCTTTCCTAATTGGGCAACTAATCCACAAACACCACTTAAACCCGATTGTAAAATAACTTTAGTGGCGAAAGTTCCTTGAACGGCTTGAACGGCTTGAACTTGTGCTTCTAATTGGTCTAAATTACGTTGTTTTTCTCTTTGTTCTAAGAGCAATCTATTTTGTGTTTGCTGCTGAATCTGTAATTCTTGTTCTCCTGCTGCCAAGGTTTTTAATAATAATTCAGCTTCCCCAGTAAATGTTAGCGATTCTGCCTCTAAATTACTAAGCTGGTCTTTTTTATGGGCTATTTGCGGCTCTAGGGTAGAAATTAATTGAGTTTGGTCACTAACTTGTTTATTTAACTGATTGTGACGCTCGTTTAACTTCGCTTGTTCTGTACGTTGGGGTTCGATAATTTTCAGTAAAGCCTCAACCTGACGGCTTAGAGCGGTTTGTTGCTGTACCAACTCATCACCAGCATAGGCGATCGCATTTGCTGATTCTCGGCTTTGTTCTAAAGCAATTTTTGCCTCTAGTTGTGCTAAACGTAAGGCGGCAATAGCTTTAGTTTCTAATACTTCTTGTTCTTTAATAATTTGGCTAAAAAGATGCTGATTTGACTTGACTTCTTCATTTTTTCGGGATATTCTGACTGTGATATTGTTTGCGGCGTGTTCTAACTCCTGTCTGCGTAAGTGGAGTTGTTTTTGCTCGGCTTCGTAGGTAGCTAAGGTAGACTGTAACTGTAAAAGTTCGGCTTCTCCCAAGGCTTTGACGCGCTGGTTGAGTAAGTCAAGTTGGGTGGTAGAAGTTCTAATTTGTAGCTGACTATCGGCAAGCTGAGTAGTTAATTCGGCGATAATGCGATCGCCTTGTTGTAGTTGTTCTACAATTTGCTGTTGTAGAGCTTGGAGATGTCGCCACTGTAGCACCGTTTCCCATTGTTGCTTTTGAGCGAAGTCAGCGCGGAGCCTTTGGTATTTCTCAGCTTTGAGCCTGTCGGACGACAAGCGATCGCGTTGAATAATTAATTCTTTCTCAACGATTTGACAGCGTTCAATGCGATCGCGTACTTCTTCCAAAGTATCTTTGGCTTGAATAATTTTGCGATCGAAGTTAGCAACCCCTGCTAGTTCGTCAATAATTTCTCTCCGCTCTTTAGCATTCATAGAAATAATGCTAGTCACGTCGCCTTGCAGCACTACATTGTAGCCTTCAGGATAAATCCGCAATTGCGATAACTGAGCGTGTAACTGAGTTAAAGTACAAGCTTCGTCATTGATGTAATAGTTTGAAGTATAAGTATCTTGCTTAGTGACTCGGAGGCGGCGCGTAACGCTCCATTCGGTAGAAGTATTTTGCTGCTCGTCGCTGATATCAAAGGTAACAGTAACACTAGCTTCTGCTTTACCGCGATTGCCTTGATTGTGGTTAACTAGATCGGGTAAGCGCTCGGCTCTCATCCCTTTAGAACTAGCAAGACCAAGGGCAAATAATAAAGCATCAAGAATATTAGATTTACCCGAACCATTGGGGCCAGAAACCACTGTAAAACCTGGCAATAATGGAACTGTCGTTGTACCGCCAAAGGATTTAAAATGCGAGAGTTCCAGGCGCTTGACATACACCATAGGCGCTGGTTAGATTTTTGCTTAGGGTATTAGTAGTTAAACACCTTAGCATGGTTGGCTCTATGCAGCTAGACCTTTGCTGACTTTAGGGCAAGATGTTAGAGGTACTTGTTTAAACCCTACGCTCGTGTAAGTAGGTAAATACTGATTTGTCGCCAATGTCTGGAGGAATTGGTTGTACGGCTTTACGAAGGGCAAATACACAAAATAAAACAGCCCAGGTAGCCAGCATTAATTTTTCTCCAGCAACAGGTATAAGATTTAACAGATGTCCTAACAACAAAACTGGAACTAAAGGCGTAAGAAATTTTGTTTCTAACCGATAAAAACAAAAGGCTTCCTTGAAGTAGATACCCGTCAAAGCTGCAAAAGTAAACCCAACTCCGAATAAAGCCAATGGTTGATGATAAAGAGTTGTAGCCAAAGGTGCGTGACTAGAAATTGTCCAAAAAACTGCACTCGTTGTCCCGATCGCCCAAAAGATTTGTAATACTCGGTGCAGTACCGCAAGATAAATGTGTATTGTTAGCAAACTAACGCCTAAACCCAAGCTAAAGCAGAAAAACAAAGGCTGTAGTAAGGACAAATTATTAGGTTGTAAAAGAGTGATTGCACTTCCTAGGGCAAAACTAAGGGCAGCAATACCCAAACCTGTACGATAAATAATTACACTGGTGCGATCGCTTTTATCGATAGTAAAATCGCCAAACTGCCCTGGATAAATTATTGATTCTGGTGCTACTTGGTTAATCATATTTTCTCAGTGAATTTGCATAACAACTAAAGTCATGTCGTCAGTATTTTGACTATCAGTACCGATAAATTGGCGAACTTTGTCAAACAGATATTCTAAAATTGATTGAGGTGCTAAAGAATGCTTGCAAGCCCACCCAAAAGCCCTGATTAAGTTTTCCTCATCAAAGCGATCGCCATTTTGACTAGCTGCATCGGTAAAGCCATCGGTGTAATAAATAATTGTATCTCCACTGCGTAATTGAACTTGAGCATTTTCATACTGATTATGAGCATCAAGCCCGATTAACATTCCCAACGTATCAAGACGCTTGATAGTTTTGGTTGCAGCGTGCCACAATAACGGTGGATTATGAGCGGCGTTACTATAGGTCAAAATCTGCGTATCAGGATCGTACTCTGAGCAAAACAGCGTGACAAATCGATGAGAATTTTCTAAATCTGCATACATTACCCGATTTAAGTGTTGCAAAATTCGGGCTGGAGAATGACCATTTAGCACTTCTCCTCTCAGCATTCCCCGTGTCATAGTCATAATTAGTCCTGCCGGAACTCCTTTACCCATCACATCGCCAATTACCAACGCCCAGCAATCAGATTGGGGAACTAATTTTTTTTGTCCGTTGTGGCTAGTAGGAATAAAATCATAATAGTCTCCACCTACGCGATTAGCTGGTTGACAGAAAGCAGCTAAAGATACACCAGGAATAGTTGGACATTGACGAGGTAGTAATTGTAATTGAATTTCTGCCCCAATTTCTAATTCTCGATCTAAACGTTCTTTTTTGCGTAATTCTATAGTAAGTTCGCCATTTTCGATAGCTACGGCGGTTTGGTCGGCTATTAGGCGCACCAGCTTTTGTCGCTCTTCCGTCCAATTGTATTGGGGATTATTGCTAAAAACATACAATCTACCTCTTTCTGCCTGTTTGACTAAAATACTCGTACCAAACAACTGCCTATCTCCCCCCAATTGGCTGCTAACTTGAGCGTCCATAGTGGCGGTGGCTGGTACTAATTGGGCAGAAGTCAAAGAGGCTGTAACTACATTAATAGCTGTTTCTAAGGCTTTACGAATTATTTTTTGCTGATTGCTATCTTGGCAATGTAATTGTTCTAACTTTACTTGACCGTTGGGTTTATATAATATCAATGCACCAACCTCTGCATCAGTTACCCGCGTTGCCATAAGCGGAATTAATTCTAAAAACTGATTAAGATTGTTGAAGCTTCGCAGCGCAAAACCTAAAGAGCTTAGTAAGTCTTGGATTTTATGTTGTTCTCGATGCAGACGCGCCACCAATTCTTTTAATGCCAAAACTGGGTTTATCTCTGTAGGCACATTGTTAAGGTCAGTAGGTTGTTGAGATGGCGGTTGAGGCACAGAAATTAGGCTTCCATTAAGAATGCTGTTTTGAGTGCGGTGAACTCAGTAATTAAGATTAACTTAACTTAAGTTTTTGCAGTGCTAAGTCAAAGATTATAGCGTAGGCTGTCAGAGTTGACGCGATCGCAATTTTTTGATTATTTATCTAGAGTCTTGTTTGTCCGACTACAGTAGGAGCCTCAACTACCAAATTTAGGCGATCGCTATGAACTGTTAATATCGGTTGACCAATATTTAATTCTGCAAAAGGGCTAGTAGTTGGGATTTCTAAGTTAGAACTAACTAAACCAAAATTTGATTCAACAAAGGCAGGAAATATTAACAAATTACTGTCTTTGCAACTAAAAGCTGAGGCGCTGAGTTTTAGAGGTAAACCAAAGCTTTGACGCTGGTAGTTGAATTTACACAACAAATTATCTGATTGACTTACAGTGACGCTACTTGCTTCCCAACTAAATTGGGCTAATTCTTTAGGTAAGCCCCAAACTTCTCGCCCACCAGCCACCGAGTCAGGATTATCTACATAAATATGCGAAACCCAGCCACCAAATTTACCTTTATAGCTCAAAAAGCCAGCAATAATAATTAGTTCGCTGTATTCTAATACAGAACCAGAACTGTACTTAGATAAATAAACCCCACCAATAGTTTTACCAGGCAGGACGGAAACAATATTTAACTCCGCAGGAATTAGGGGGCGTACTCGCGCCATGTCTAATAACTGCAAAGTGACAAAAGCATCGCCTTTTAATGTCCAAGGAGGCTGGGGATAAGTCATTTTTATTTCAACCTCTGTGCGTCGCCAGGGCGGGGCGAAAACGGTTTTGACGTGGGGGCGGGAATCTGAGGATTTGCCCTACCAGAGGGGCTAGTAGCAGCCCGTGTGTTTTGATTAAATAAGCTAACTATAACTTGCACTAATTCATTGCGCTGTTTGCGGTTAAGGCGGGTAATTACCGCGCGATCGCCTTCTAGGGGATTTGTCAACAAAGTAACGTTTCCCGGATACGCTACTTCATCTATTAGCTCGTTAGCGCCTAAATAGTCAGCTAAAGTTAATTTCCAATCAAGTCTATAACCGGGGGCGCGTCCTTTGAGATATAGATGATATTGCAGCAAACGAGTAACTAAAGTATTGTCTGCGGCTACTTTTTTCGTATCTTTGCTGACATACTTATTTTCTAAAGGTAGATTTGGCAACCTTTGATAAACTTGCATCCCAAACTCTTGAGGTCTAGCACTTTGAGCAAAACTCGGTGCAATATTACCAGTAGCTAAAAAGCTGGGGGTAATATTTAGCGACGTGCCTAACACTATTAAGCCTGTTGTGCAGGCAAGAATAAATAGCGATAAAGGCGATTTTTTTTGCCTATTCACAATTTTCTGCCCCTAAACGTATCTTCAAGATTCGCCAATAATTTCTGGCTGATTGAGTTCGTCGGACATTTCAATAATTGCCCTTAATACTGGTTTCATCATTGGATCGTCCATAGTATCAAAGTCTTCGTAACGGCGGCGTTTAGCGCGATTGGCTACTTGAACAGTGATCCGATAGCGATTTGAGGCGGCACTAACTAGCTCCTCCGCTCGTTGAATAACTTCGGTTTGGGGTGTCTCGAATTTAGAACGTTTGAGCATGAAACCTGCAACTTTTGGGTTTGATTATAGTTTACAACAGACTTTAGAAATAGGCGATCGCACTTTTAGCCAAGTTGCAAATAACTCTTTATTTGCCAAGATATTCCCGTGTCAAGGGCGAAACTAATTCCTAATGGTAGAAAATGCGATCGCCAATCTAAGCCAAAATCTTTATAGGGATATTAGGTAATGTTGGCATGGATATCAAAAATGGATTCATAGACACTGTAGGCAATACGCCACTAATTCGTCTAAATCGTTTCAGCCAGGAGACAGGCTGCGAAATTCTGGGAAAAGCTGAATTTCTCAACCCCGGCGGTTCGGTAAAAGATCGCGCCGCCCTGTATATGATTTTAGATGCGGAGGAAAAAGGCTTGCTTAAGCCCGGTGGTACGGTAGTAGAAGGAACCGCCGGAAATACAGGAATTGGACTTGCTCATATCTGCAACGCCAAAGGCTATAAATGCCTAATTGTGATTCCCGATACTCAGTCTCAAGAAAAGATTGAAGCCTTAAAAACTTTAGGTGCAGAAGTTCGCACCGTCCCTGCCGTACCTTACAAAGATCCAAATAACTACGTGCGGCTTTCAGGGAGGATTGCTTCAGAAATGGAAAATGCTATTTGGGCAAATCAATTTGATAATTTGGCAAATAGGCGATCGCACTACGAAACTACGGGTAAAGAAATTTGGGAACAAACCGACGGTAAAGTCGATGTTTGGGTAACGGCAACGGGAACAGGCGGGACGCTGGCGGGGGTTTCAATGTACTTAAAAGAAAAAAATCCAGCAATCAAAACCGTCTTAGCAGACCCTATGGGTAGCGGGCTTTATAGTTACGTTAAAACAGGTAAACCCCACGCCGAAGGTAGCTCGATTACTGAAGGCATTGGCAATAGTCGCGTCACTGTTAATTTAATCAATGCGCTTATTGATGATGCGATTCAAATTGAGGATCTTGAAGCCGTCCGGATGGTTTACCGATTGCTTCAAGAAGAAGGGCTATTTCTGGGCGGTTCTACAGGCATTAATGTCGCCGCCGCCGTGCAGTTGGCAAAACAATTAGGGTCAGGACATACAATTGTTACTATTTTGTGCGATAGCGGTACTCGCTACCAATCGCGTTTATTTAACCGAGAATGGTTAGCTCAAAAAGGACTTTTGCCCGACTAATAATCTCAAACAGAATTATCTTACCCCCTCTTGCAAAACTTGATTTTTAGATTGAGTATTTTACCCGATCTAAAAATCAACTTGTAGATTGGTATATTGGTTAAAATTATGGTTAACTAAATTTAGCAAAAGACCAGTAAAATCATAATTAGACTTAAAATAATTAATTATTAAAATAAATTAATAATACTTAGTCAAACGCAAACATTTTTTGTTATTATTTACAATTGATAAAGGTTGGAGTTAACAAGTGCGATCGCAATGACCATTTACTTTTATAAGGTGAATGAACCTTACGGGTGCTTTTCTAACTTTTCCCCTCACGGTATTGCGATCCAGGGAGAAAACTGGCAAACTGTTGAGCATTACTACCAAGCGCAAAAATTTATCGGCACACCAGACGAAAAAAGTTCATTAATAATTAAAGCCGTACCTACACCAGAACAAGCCGCCGCTTTGGGACGAGATTGTCGCCGTCAATTGCGGTCAAATTGGGAACAAATCAAAGTTACAGTGATGCGAGAGGCAGTAAGGCAAAAGTTTCTTACTCATCAAGATATTCAAGCAATATTGCTATCTACCGCCGACTTGCTGATAGTAGAAGACTCGCCAAATGACTATTACTGGGGTTGTGGAGAAACTAAAACTGGCGCTAATCATTTAGGAAAAATATTGATGAGCGTCCGAGCAGAAATTAAAAGTAAACTTTAGTATCATTTCCTAGCTTTTAGCAATTATAAAAGCTAACTTATTAATTGAAGCTACAAAGCTTTTCTGGCAGATCCAACAGCTAAAGTACACACTAACTTAAGAGGTAAAAAGCGCTGTTAAATTTCTATCTGTCTCGTCAAAAAACCACAACACCCAGCTTATTTAAAACTGATATTTCCTCAAGTGATTATCATCGGGGGCGCTGCAACTGAAAGCAACATTACTGAGCTTTTCAATCGAGTAATAATTCAGTGCAACCCTAAGTAGAATCGCCCAAAAGAGGAAATTTCCCGGTTACTATCAAGTTGGGTGTTGTTGTATAAACAATTTTATTTCAACTAGAGGCAGAGTCAATATAATTGAAAGGCAGCCTGAGATAAAATCCGTATTATGGCGATTATTGCCTTAAAAGCTTGGTATTTAGACAAGTACGAGCCGCTTCAAGAATTAGAAAAACGCCACCACGATTTGAGGCTGAATAAAAATAGCTTACTCAAATCGGCGCTAAGAGCAGATTTTTTGGAAGATAGCCAAGAAATCAAAAAGTCAGGATGGTTTCAACGCTACCTAGATGGGGAAGTAGTCGAATTTTATATTGAAGGCAGTGGCGGCTATACGATCGCAAATATCGACCTTAGCAGCCATGAAATTTATTTTATCAAGCAAACAACCATCGCTCAGATGGAGCCGACAATTTTTTTATGTCATCAAAACGAGTACGCAGAGTCTAGTCAAATACTTAGAGAGTCTTTAAGTATGGTGTTAGAAAACTTAAATAAGCGATCGCGTTTTCCCATAACTTTAATTGAATCTTCTCGCCCAGGCAATAGCCCCGTGCGTCTTAGCAGCACCGCCACGCGCAAAATTCGCAAATGCCTGTTATTTATCGCTGACGGTACGCCAATCGCTCAAATTGAGGGCAAAACTAGCCAAGTAATTTTAAGTCCGAGCGTCTGTGTAGAAATTGGCTATGCTGTCACGAGCAAACGGGCGGAGCAAATTTTAATTGCCCAAAAAATCCGCTCTCAACTATCGGGGCAGTATCCTTTTGAATTACCTAGCTACCAATCATTACCATTTAATGACAGAGCCGAATTAGATAAAGTATTGCCTCAAGTAATTGAAACGCAGTTGCAGAGATTTAACTTATTTGTTTAAATTGTGCTGCACTGTTAAAAAACTGACGGCATAGCCCCTGAGTTACTAATAAAGCAGTGATTAAGTTAGCAAAGGTGAGCATAAACATCACCAGTATTTGGTAAGAGGCGGCATCTAAGGGTTCAATACCGCTCAACAATTGCCCGGTAATAATGCCTGGTAAAGTAACTATTCCGACAACCATCATGGCGTTGATTGTCGGAATTAACCCAGCTTTGATAGCTTCAGTGCGATATTTATTTACAGCTTGCTGGGGAGTTGCGCCTAAACTAAGATGAGTTTCAATTTCTAAATGACTGGCGTTAATGGTGCTGACTAATCTTTCGCCAGCAATCGCCGCCCCATTCATCGAGTTACCTAAAATAATCCCGCCGATGGGAATAATATACTGAGGTTCGTACCAACTGTTAGGTTGAATTATTAGTAGTGTTGTATAGCCCAAAGTTAAAGCTGTACTGATAAAAATTGATCCCCATACTAAAGGTAAAACGCGCGGAATTTTTTTACTAATGCGGTTACGGGCGACAATCGCCGCAATTGAAACCATAACCAGCAAAATCGCTAAAACCGCCCAAGGATTATCTAAAGCAAAGATGAACGCTAATATATACCCAACTACTACCAATTGCCGGAACGTCCGCCCTGTGGCCATCGCTAATATCCATTCCAACCCCCATTG
>MWVV01000573.1_pt1 | contig 13501 bp, 9 predicted proteins | sample 1047281 | NCBI WGS metagenome assembly MWVV01 (sample SAMN06349986, study PRJNA376086) | soil metagenome | isolation source: PT-2 sample Antarctic (ecotone) soil | place: Antarctica | collected 2015-01-13 | reverse complement strand
ATTCTAAAAGCCGTTGACGCGCCGCGCGGAATTTTCGCCGACGAGATGCCGGTTCCGACCGGCGGCGCGATGATCAAGCGCACGCCGAACGATCCGGCGTGGTATAAAGGCGGATTGTGGAATGACAGTATGAAAATCAATATTCCCGGCTTCTGGTTTATGTCGTGGTATGACGTTTCGGTCGGTCCGAACATCGCGGCTTACAATCAAGTTCGCAAAACCGCTGACCGAGACGTTGCCGATAAGCAGTATGCCGTCATCGCGCCCACGCTGCATTGCAGTTACACGCGCGCGACCGAAAACACCGTCGTCGGCGAGCGCTCGATGGGCGACGCGCGGCTCGATTATAACGCGCTGACTTACGGCTGGTTCGATTATTTTCTGAAAGGCGAAAAGAACGACGTTTTGAAAATGCCGAAAGTCCGCTATTTCACGATGGGAAGCAATAAATGGCAGTCGGCGGAATCATTCCCGCCCGCAGGCGCGCAACCCGTAACCTTTTATCTTTCGAGCAACGGACGAGCGAACACTCTAAACGGCGACGGCAAATTAGTTTCGACGCCGCCCGCTGGCGATCAGCCGGACAGTTTTGAATACGATCCGATGAATCCGGTTCCCTCGTTCGGCGGCAACGTCTGCTGCACGGGAAACGCCATAACCGGCGGCTCGTTCGACCAGCGCAAGATGGAAGAGCGCCCCAACATTCTCGTTTACAGCACCGAGCCGCTCAAGGAAGGCATCGAACTGACGGGTTCAATCGACGTGTCGCTTTATGTTTCTTCGGATGCCAAAGACACGGATTTTACCGTGAAGCTGATTGACGTTGATGAACAGGGTCGGGCGTATAATCTGGATGAAACGATACAGCGCATGCGCTACCGCGAAGGCTACGACAAACCGCCGGTCTGGATGGAAAAGGATAAAGTTTACAAAGTAAAATTCCAGCCGATGACGACGAGTAATTATTTCGCCGCTGGACACCGGATTCGCGTTGAAATCTCGAGCAGCAACTTTCCCCGCTTCGACCGCAACCTGAACACCGGTGGAAATAACTATGACGAAACGAAAGGCGTCATCGCTCATAATGCGGTGCATCATTCCAAACAGTATCCGGCGGAAGTCACGATAACGGTCGTCAAAAATAAATAATATAACCTTTATGGATTTTAAGACAACAAATTAAAAGTTTTGTAAACAGTCCGCTTTTAGTATTGTCCGAAAACGACATGATACGGTGACGTAGAGCAAAACACCGCTAGGCTGGCAAAGGAAAAAAGTTTGTTCGTATAGGGCATCTTTTATTTCCAATGTGAAAGTATAAAAGGAATTAAAAAACAAAAACCAGCATATTGTTGAGAATTATGCTGGTTTTTGTTTGGTTTATAAAGCGAACTGTTTTTGCTGGCTTCCCCCTCATTAGTACTAATTATTTGTCATATGATTTGACCCGTAAAACTTAACCAGGGTTATGGCTTTTTACTTCAATTGCATCAAGCAGAATGGGAGCAGCTGCCTGAACGATTCATATACGGAATGTTTTATAGTTCGTCTTTCTCACGATAACTTTTCGTCTCCGTTAGCCTGTCAAGCGGGAGTGTACCGCAACGTTTTTCCTTTTTGTAAAACCTTATACGATTCGCGTCGGTGCAGACAAGAACAACGTTGTAGCACGTATAGTGACTTTGAATTTCCAGGTATCTGAATAAATTATTCTCTAATGATTCATATTCTTGATCATTGATTACCAGAAAAGTGTCTTTATCATGTGTAAACACAAGTCCATCCGGTTCCTCGAGATACTCAACAAACGCGAATATTTTCGGCAGCATTTGAAACGTATAACAGCGAAATATCCCGTTACGCAATGCAAAGTAATTATTCTCGACCTCCAGCTCCGGGAGGCAATAAAAGTTCACGTTACGCCCGCGGCTAGTGCCCGGAACCAAACACCCGCTCTTCTTATCGACCCGCCCTTGATCGTGTAGTTCCTCGAGTTTTGAGCGGTAAACTTCCTGCTCTTTTAGCGGGTTCAGCATTGCCAGAAGCTTCGACGTTGCGACGCCTCCACATAACTTGATTTGGTCAAGCAACCTATTCTGCAACTCTCTGCGCGTGCCTTTAGAATAATATTCCGTCTTTAAAGTTTCAGTGATATCCTGGGGTTCATAAAAATTACCAACTACGCGAGGATTTTTATTGGTTGCCTGCAAAATCACTTGTCGCTTTTCCTCAGAATTGCAAAACAAATATAATCCGCCTGGTTTTTTTTGGATTTGCGGGACGCTCATTTCATTGATAATTTCACATTGCATATCCCAAATCTCACCTGTAATTTTATTTAGCATCCGGACCTTGTAGTCTCCCGAGCCTAAATTTTCTAGCTGAGACGATCCACTTCTTTTTTGCCTCCACACTTTCTGCCGTATTTGACGTTGCAGTTGCCGTTCCGACTCAAGCCAGACAAAGTCGTACTCTTCTTTGAGAGAAAGCAGACTCTCTGCACACGTGAGTTGATGCACCACCCTCGGGTTTTTAGTGTGGCACGGGTTGCCATAGGAAAATTGGTCGCGCAACAAATCCCCGGGGTTGTAGGACCATACGCTCCTGGCACACACCTCGAGAAAACTAAGGTCTGTTGGATAAAATATGATGCAGTCTTGCGGCAAATCCAAGTTTTTCAACTGTGTACGCGTGAGTTTTCGCACGAGTTTCTTTGTTATCAATTTGCCTATCGCGGCTATGCATTTTAACCGATCTGCCTCATATTCCTTGATCCAGCGGAACAGTTGTCCCGCCGTGCAACATCTGTTGTATCCAATAAACATTACAGCGATGAACCAGAGCGGGAATTTTTTAAATAGGTTAATTGTTTGTATCGCTTCGCGGTTGAAATCTGTTTCGACGGGCGTGTGTGTTACTTCGCGGTTATCCTCTGTTTCGTCGGGCATATTATATTCTCCTTATCTAACTTTTAATAACGGACAATGTTTCAGCAGTCTCTGTCTGGCAGACAGACGGGTATCTCATGAAGGATTTCCTCCACTGCTTTGAACCATCTCTTAACGGTTGATTTTGTAAGGTACTGGAAAAATTTTCGGCAATTTTATGCCCGAGTTGAGAGTAAAATTTCTCAACGATTAATCCAAAACCTGTTGTATAAGATCGCGCAATAAAACCATCAGGGTACATATGTACCCTGATGGTTTTATAAAAAAATCAACTTGTGTTGTTTATTTCCTGGCGTTTGAGGTACTCGCCAAGATGGCGCGCTCGCGAAAACAGAATGCGACTACCGATTTTGTAAAACGCAAGTTTGCCTGACTGTCGAAGTCGAAAAATTGTCGGCACTGAGACGCGCAAATACGCAGCCGCGTCATTTGTGGTTAGCAAATCTTCGGCTGTATTTACGGAACTTAAATTGTCGGGGGAATTTAGGGAAAGATCTTTATCATTTTTGAACATTTATTACACCTCACATTTTTTGAAAACTTACTGCTAGAACCTCGTTCACGTTTGAACACTCAAGCATCGATTCAATTAATGTGATGTGTATAAGACCAAGCTTGCTGACAGATGACATCTGCCACTAAAACCTGAAACCAGTATGCACGAAAGCTTTTAACATAGCAAGCCAAAAACAAACAAAATTTAACAGATGGCTTTTCCCTTTATCTTAGGCTATTAAATTTTGACATTGACGTTCAGGGGGCAGACTTGCCAACTCAGTTTTTTATGAATGTTAAACCTTGAACAGAAAAAAAATTTAATTTATTACTAACTGAGTCTCTAAGCGATATTCTTGCTTTTTACGCAAACAAAACTTTTCTCGCGTAGAGCCTTTTGAGTGTATCCTTATTGAACTGTTTCCTAATTAAAGGTCTGAAGTTAGAGTCAATATTTAAATATAATATATGTTTCCGACACTTCATCCGATTTTGAGCTTCTGGAGGTATAATTCATTGAATTTAGAAATCTCAGCTATTGAAGTTTGCTCATTACCGTTTACTTTAAATTCTTTTCCAAACTTTTCCGTCGCTTAATTTCTGCCCGGAGCATTTCCCAAATCGATTGCATCTCTTGAATAGATTTTTTCGATAATCCGTTTGTCTCAGCAAATAAATTCTCTATCTCTGAGTAATCAAACTCTTTATTACCCATTTCGGTAGATTGATTAAAAAAATCTAGTAGCCAAGCCTCTCCGAAATCGTCATTAAGTACAAAAGACAATGCTATAAGCGTAGGTTTACGGGGAGTAGTTTTACTTGATTCAATTTGTGATAACGATGCCTGTTTAATCCCAGTCAAATCTGCTAACTCTGCTTGAGAAATCCCTTCACCATTTCGAGCCTTCTCTCGTGCAATTTTAATTCGATCTCCAATTTTTTTATTTGTAGACATAGACAGAAATATAGTTAGCTTATTGATATTTATAAGCTAACTATGATACTCTTATAGGGAGCTTATATGTTGAGTTGAAAATATCATTTTAATTGCTTTTGTAAAAACAAAGCAGAGGATTTATAGGAGATTTTTAATGGATAATTACGTTTTTAACAGAGATACGATTATTGCGAAGCTGCGAGAAGAATTACTCGGTCCAGCACCCGCCGGAGAAGAACTTGATTGTACAAAGCCGGTAATTTTCAAAAGCGTTGAAGAGACGTATACCCCTTTTTACCAAAAGGAAAATGGGGAAGAGATCCTCCACCGTGATAATCCGACAAGCCGGTATGGGGCGGGAAGACTTTGTCCATTACCGCCGCCTGCGCCCGAAACAAAAGATAAGTTAAAAATAGACGAAAATTGGACGGGGAAAATAACTTTTGAAGAGACCGAGCCGCCGGAAAACTTCAATGATGTCCGGGATGAAACATCACCCGAAGAATCAGCCCCGCCCGAGTCTGACGATTCACTACAACCGAATCACTCGAATTTAGCGGCGGCTAACAAATACCAGCCGCACTCTATGGGTGTCAGTTTTCTGGCGGAAGTGCCGAAGGGTTCGCAGGTAATCGTTACGGTTTCAGGCGGGCGTTACCGCAAACTCCCCGTCTTGGTCGGGAAAAAGTCCAGGACGTGGTGGCGGCGCGAGCCGGTTGAAATTACCGCCAAATTCAAAGGCATCGAATATGCCTTCACCGCCGGAAATATTAATCCCGATTACTTCAAGCCGAGTAACACTGATGGTCTAGATCTATCGGTCGAACTCTCCATCCGCCCCACACAAAAATCGAATCAGTATTTGATGACGGCTATCTTGGTTAACCGCACGATTGTGCTGCGGGGATTAACCGATGACGAATGCTCACTGTTTCAATCGGAATTTACCGTTCGGGTTGTCTCTCCCGGCGGCAACGAGCATATTCTCCCATACCCGCAAATCGAATACAGTCAGCTTAGTGAAGAAGACCGCTCGATTAATTTACTGTATCGCCGGATGCAGAATTTTGCCGTCGGTCATGGCTGCGCAGCGGATTGGGATAAGGAAGTCGGCGACAGCGAGAAAGTCAAAAAAGTTGTCGCCACCCAATTTCCCGTTTACGAAGCTCCGCCTATAACTTCAGAAATACGTCGGGCGGACGGAACCTTGCTGGAAATCTCGATGGCGAAATTAGGCGGATTAATCGAAGGTGAGGACGGCATGTCGGAACTCGTCGAAATGCGGGAAGAATATGATGGCTGGATAAACCGGCGGACCGGGGAGATTCAAACGCTTCCCGTTCAACATCATTACATCGCTAATCTTCATTTGTCCGAATGCCGAGCGGTACGCGACAGAATCCGCGACGGAATAGATTTCTTGAACCAAAACGATAAGGCTCTCGCGGCATTCCAGCTTGCTAATCATGCGATCTTGATTCAGCAGCACCGGAGCAAGGCGCCGCTTCGCGATGTCTTACCGGATGAAAACACGGGAGAGGCAGCCTTTTCAAGGAAAATCGTCGATCCCGACTTAACATCCAGCGCATCCGGATTAGGAAAATGGCGTCCGTTCCAGATAGCTTTTTTGTTGATGGCTCTTCGCTCCGCTGTCGATCCGGCTTCTTTGTTCAGGGAAATGGTTGAACTGATCTGGTTCCCCACTGCGGGCGGTAAAACCGAATGTTACTTGGCATTAGCAGCATTTTCGATTTTCTATCGGCGGTTGAATGATCCAGACGATTTTGGAACGCACGTTTTTATGCGCTATACGCTAAGGCTGTTGACCGCGCAGCAGTTCCAGCGGGCGGTCGCATTGGTATGCGCAATGGAATACCTTCGGCGCCAAAATCCTAATGCACTCGGCACAACCGAATTTTCAATCGGACTCTGGCTCGGAAACGACGTTACGCCAGGCTCCGGAAGAGATGCGCTGCAAGCTTTGAAAAGTCTTGAAAAGCATCCGCACACCGCTCAAAACAAATTTATATTAAACCGCTGCCCGTGGTGTTCCGTACGGCTCGGAAAAGTAGAGACAATCGACAAAAACAGTAAAAAAGGAAATCAGTATAAAAAAACAATCAAAATTATCGGCTACCGAAAGGTAAAGGGAAGTGTCGGGTTTCATTGTCCCGATCCGGACTGCCTTTTTCACGCGCATCTGCCCGTCTACGTTACTGACCAGGATATTTATGAAAAACGCCCGACGATGTATATCGCAACTGTCGATAAATTCGCCATTTTAGCATGGAAGCCAGCGGCTCGCGCACTCTTCGGAATAGACCGGAACGGAAACCGAATCGTCTCGCCGCCGGGTTTAATTTTAATTGACGAAGTTCACCTGCTTACGGGACCGCTCGGCACAGTAATCGCCCTTTACGAACCGGTCGTTGAAGAACTTTGCACCGACCGCCGCCGTCACAGCGGAGATGTGAACGGCGAAAAACCGATTCGACCCAAAATTATCTGCTCGACGGCGACGACCCGCTGTTACAAAGAGCAGATCCGCGCGCTTTTCGGGCGCGAAGATGCACAGCTATTTCCGCCGCCGGGGCTCGATGCCGGAAACTCGTTTTTCGCTCGATACGCGCGCGATGAGAAGGGGAATCTACTGCCCGGAAAAAAATATGTCGGGATTAATGCGCCCGGATTAGGGTCGCTTCAAAATACCGAAACCAGAACATATACGGCGCTTCTTCAAGCGTCCGCCGAAGTTCCGATGGAGGGGGTCGACTGTTATTGGACTTTAATGATTTTTTTTAACAATCTAAAAATGCTCGGAAACACTATCTCTTTGTTTCAATCTAATGTTCAGTCCTATTTTCTGACGTATAAAAACCGGACGGGACTCAAGAAAATCCGCCGCATCAAAGCGCCGCTCGAGTTAACGGGGCGGCTTAGCAGCGATGAGGTGACTGCATCTTTGCAGAAACTCGAAATCCAGCATAAAAATCAAGACTCTCAAGCGGTCGATGCGTGTGTTTTTTCGTCGATCGGTGAGGTTGGAGTCGACGTCGGGAGGCTTTCGACAGAAGTTATCGTCGGTCAACCGAAAACGACCGCTCAATATATCCAGGTCGCCGGTCGGGTCGGGCGAAACGCGAAAAGTCCCGGCATAATCGTCACGATTTACAGCCCGTCAAATTCGAGGGACCGCTCGCATTTCGAGTGTCACAGATCGTTTCACGAGCGCCTTTACGCGCAGGTTGAACCGGCGAGTCTGACCCCATTTTCGCCGCCCGCGCTCGAACGCGTGCTGCACGCGGTAATGGCTGCCTACGTCCGCCAGACGGGAAGCATCCGCCAGGCAAGCAGCCCGTATCCGTTCCCGGAAAATGAAATCAAAACGCTTAAAAACATACTTCTCGCCCGGCTCCAACAAGTCTCACCGGAGCTGCGCGCCGAGTTTGAAAGAGTTTTTGACCGCCGCGTCACCGAGTGGCGCCGGTGGGAACGTACGAGCTGGTCGGGAAATACGATGTCCGGCGAGGCTTCCGACGCTCTATTGCGCCCGTTCGAGACATGGACGGAGGAATCGGACGAAAAGCGTTCATGGGCGACGCCGACGTCGATGCGGAACGTCGATGCGGAATCGGAATTTAGAATCACCCATTTTTATCAATCTTTAGAAAATTCGGAAGAATAAAACAGAGGAAATATATAATTATGAAAAGAAAAAACCCGGTACGCTGCTCTCAAGTGGTTTATCCTTACGGCATCGGCTCAATGGTTATCGGCAAGGGCGGCGTATCTTTTATTGTTGCCGGACTGGATGCCTGGTTTCAGAACGAATCGGGCGACGCAAACCCACCGATTGACGAACGCGAATACATTATTACCGAACCGCGGCTGCAAGAGCTTCTTGATGTCAGCCACTTTCGGTCGCCGCCGGCTTACCGCGAGCCGCGACGCGGCATGGACGTGCCGAACGTCAATGTGACGGTTCCGGTGTTGCGTTTCCCGCAATGGCACGTTTGCATACGATGCGACCGCATGGAGTCTTTGCCTCTGACGCAAACGGAAAAGAGGTATTGTTGTTTTTGCCGCGAGGAAGGAGTAATAGTCGAGCTGTCGCAAATGCAGTTTGTCGCACTTTGCCAGCGGGGGCATCTTCAGGAATTTCCGTGGTCGGAATGGGTTCATCGGCAGCATAATCCAACATGTTCCGGGCAGTTGTTTTACATTCGGTCGGGCGGAGGAACCATCGCCGGACAAAAAGTAAAGTGTGATTGCGGCGCGGCGCGATCTCTGGCGAATATAGACAAAGCGGGACACAGCGACACTTTTTTGAGCTTTAATCTTTCACGCGTTGACGGCTTGTATTTATGCCGGGGCATCGTCCGTGGCTTGCGGAAACGGCTGATGCCAAATGCGGCGATTATATCCGCGGCAATCTGCGCGGAGCGGCAAACGTATGGTTCGCGCAAACGGCAAGCGCGATTCTGCTACCCAAAAATAGGGAAGCTCAAAACCTGCGGCTAAAAGATTTTTTAAGCCGCCCCGATTTGATTGCCAAAATCAAATCTCTCGAGGAATGGGGAAATACAAACATCCCGCAAACGCTGCGCATTTTCCATCCCGGTTTGCTGAAAGATTTCGACGACCGGGAAATCGACGAAACATTAAAAGCCGTTAAGAATCCCGTCGCTGCAAACGGTAACGGCGGAAAAGGCTTTACCGAAGGCAAAAGAAGCGAAAGCACCCGTTCAGGTGGGATTTCCTCGCCTGATGGAAAAGCCGATACAGATTTTCGCTTCCCCGAATACCAAATTCTGCGGGAAGAACAGCAGGAAGACGAACTGCTTAGCAGCCGGGTGCCGCTCACACCGAATTCTTCAATTTTATCGAAGAACTTCTCAAGGGTCGTCCTTGTGCGGCGGCTACGGGAAACTCGCGTCTTTACCGGGTTTTCAAGGATTTTCTCCGATAATATGCCACTGCTGGAAGACAGGAAAAATATGCTTCGCCGCAACTCGACTCCGGTCAGCGTAGTGAAGGGTAAGGACGAATCAGATATTAGTCAGGATAACTGGCTGCCTGCGATTACCGTTTACGGCGAGGGGATATTTTTGGAATTCAATGAAAAGCGGTTAACCCAATGGGAATTCCGCTTCAAGCAACCCTTGAAAAAACATTTTGCACCGCTTCAAGAGGCTTTTAACAAAATGAATCGGGGCGGCTCGCAGTCCGGACAAGAGGGGTTGTCGCCGCGGTTCATCCTGATTCATACACTGGCGCATCTGCTTATCACCCAGCTCGCCTTTGAATGCGGGTACAGCAGCGCCGCGCTGCGCGAACGGCTTTATGTGTCAGAAGATAATCTAACGCCTATGGCAGGACTTCTCATTTACACTGCCGACGGCGACTCAAGCGGGACATTGGGCGGGCTGGTCGAGATGGGCAATCCGCAAAATCTCGAGCGAATATTAATCCGCGCGCTCGATAAAGCAAAATGGTGTAGTTCGGATCCGGTTTGCAGCGAAATCGGAACAACCGAAGGGCAGGGACCGGATTCATGCAATCTGGCGGCATGCCAAGCCTGCGCGCTGCTGCCGGAAACCGCCTGCGAGGAATTCAACCGGTTTCTAGACCGGGCATTACTGGTTAATATAGCCAGCTCTCAAATCGAGGGGTTCTTTGAAGACAATCTTAAATAAATCCGGTTAGACGAGCGAAAGACCTTTCGCAAAACGCCTCAATGCTTTTTAACACAAGATTCAATAAGGGCATGCTCGTATCTGCGAGCATGCCCTTATTACTTTGATATTCGTATCATTTGACTAGAGCTGATACATTTGAATAATTTTGTTGATCAACGTTGATTTTTACCCGACTTGCAATGCATTTGTATTCGTTTGCGTTAGACGTAGATTTTATAATTTCGCCGTAAATTCCTGAATTTGCCAATGCACTATCCGCAAAAAACCTTGCATTTTTGCCAAAATTTTTTTTAACTGCACGGTCTATTGCGTTAGTCGGATCATTTGTGCGCGAGTTATGTACCCATTGCTTACCGTTAGCGTCGCAATCGGTAATTGTAATAAACATAATTTCTCCTGTTTGGTTTACTTATTTCTGTAACAACAACAGAATTTTACATAATTTTATTCGATTTAACAAACATAAGTAATGAATGATTTTGATATAGGTTAAGTTACTTTATTATGCAAAAACTAAATCCTCACCAACGGCGTGCTCGAATTTCTAAAAAAAAACTCAGATAACTTGTCTCGTTTAAGAGTAAATGTTTCTCTGTAAAGCTTTGTGCATTTTTGAGATTAATTGTGCTGTTTGATAGGATTCTCGATTGAAATTTTTTTGCATATCTCGTTGGAAAATGTTGGGGATCCACTTTTTAAGATTCTATAATTTAATCAAGCCATTTTTAGTCGTTCACCGAAAACCAATAATAGTCTCGTCTAAAAATTCATTTGAATAATTGCGCTTTATTTCGATTTTTTTTATGTCTGAAATTGAAGCAATCAAGCTGGCGACGTTGCCGGTAAAGAAAATGTCCGCCGCATCGTGTTTGGCAAGTTCGTCAAAAATTTTAGTGTAATCGTTTTCCGTTTGTTCAAGATTCAGAACAGTCAACTCGCTCAATGCGGCGGTAAAATTCTCAACTGGCAAGGGACTCTCTTTTTTAATAATCTTTAGTAGAAGTTCGGCATCGTTCGTCAGAATTAGCTCATCGCCGCGCACGGCGTAATTTGCCGTAATACCTAACATCGGCAGCTCCAATTTCCTCCACTCAAAACCGTTTTCAGTTTTCGTTTCCCAATTCAATTGCACCCCGGACGCGGACACAGTTGTTCGTTCAGAAAACTTTTTCGCCGTCGCCGCTTCAAATTCCTCCCGTTTGAAAGCCATCGGCGCGTTTAAACTAATAATCGCGGCGCGGTTAAATTCAACGAAAAGCGGCGCGGGCAAAACTTTCGGTTCGGTAAAAACTAAAACGGCTAGCGGGTTCGCCGCTTGGAGAAAACTCGAAAAATCCGTTTTCTGATCGTGTTTTTCAATCGCTTGCTCATCGTCTTCTGGTTCGTCTATTGTTTCGTCGAAATTTTCGCCGGAGTAGCCGTAATCCCGATAACTCGAATAATCTCCGAAAGTATCGAACGACGAAGTATAAAGGTTACTCTCTTTCCCGGATTCCTCATCTGTTTGGCTGCGGTCGAAAAGTGTATTTTCGATTGCTTCATTCGTTAATTTCGGACTGGCTTTTTGCAGACGGTAAAACGGAATGTTTTCCGGTACGAGCGAAAGCATTTCGTTTACGAGCGCACTACCAATCGGCGCGGAAGTGACTTTTTCTTTGAGAAGAAATTTTCGTCGCTCGACGATGTCCCCTTCTTCGATTGAAAAATCGAAAATCCCGGCGCGAATGTTTTTCAAATCATCTACTTCCGACATCAGCCAGTAACGCTTGAAATAATAATCCGCGCCTAGCGTCGTTTGATTGACCCAAACGGTTGCCATTTGCGGCTCGACTTTCTCGGCTAAAGATTTGAATGTTGGCTCGTCCGCCAGACGATTTTTCGCCGCGCCGCCGCGGATATTATTCAAAGTCTGCACGAGCAGTTTCTCGCTCGTCGCCAATATAAAACGCCCATTCACATTGGCGAATATCAATTCCTGCTTTTGCCGCCCGCGGTCGGCTTCGACCGTCGCGCGGTAAACGATTGTTCCGTCGTCGAGCGGTTGCTGCTCAAAATTACTTTGATTCTGCACGAATTTCGTCGCCGCGAAGACTTCGTCCGAAACCGGCGCGATAAAGACAAATTCGAGCTTTCCGATGTCGTAAAGCGCAATCGAAGCGCGACTAAGTGCAAGACCACTCAACGCATCGAGGTCAATCGGAAAGCCGCTCGCCTGATTAAATTCCGCCCAGCGGCTCGCCAATTTCAAACCTAAATGATTATTTTTAAACGCTTTGAAGTTTTCGTTTTCCGTGTATTTTCCCCTGAAACCGGATTCGTTCCAGAGTTTTATAAGCGCGGGCAAATCCGCGACCTGAACGTAAACAAGCGCGCCGCGCGGAAAATCTTCGGCGGGATCAAACGCGCCGGTTTTGGTCGCCGAATAAACCGCAAAGGCGATGAAGCAGAGAATCACAATCGAAATAAAAAATTTAAGTTTCATAATTTCCTTGTATTCTCCTCGGCATTAACCGTAAAATCTGTCGCCCGCCGCGTTTTATCGGCAAACACTTTTTGCAGATTCGCAATCCGCTCGATATTTCCGCCGTTTGATTTGGCACGCTCAAATTCAATCGCTTCCTTAAAATCACCGGTTTTCTCCGCCGCTTCGGAAAGCGTTTCGAGCAATTCGTCGGGCTTTGCCGCTTTGTCCGTTTGGGCGAGTTTCAGCGCGGCGAAAAATTTGCCGGTCGTAGCATAAAGTTTTATAAGGTGTTGCGCCGCTGTGGTTTCCGCGTCCCTGTTATTGACGAGAGAATTTGTAAACAATTTAATTGCCGCTTCGTTTTGCCCTATTGTTTCTTCGGCGAAAAGTCCGTTGTAAAATTGCGTGAACGAATCGAAATCGGAGTTGGCAAATTCCGCTTTTTCGCCCGTGTCAATCAAAATCATTCGCGCTTTGAAACGCGACGAACGCAAAGAATTTCGGTCGTCGATTATTTCGTTCAAAAGATTCGCCGCTTCCGCTTTTTCGCCGGTTTGAACAAGAAGTTTGGCAAGCTCGATGCGATTATTTGAATCGGCAGAATTTATTTCAATCAATCGACGGCGAAACGCAATCGCCTCGTTCGTCCTTCCGAATTCGAGCGCGGTTTCGGCGGCAAGTTCAAGCGCGTCCGATTGATTCGGGGAATTTACGCGGTTCGCTTCCGGCAGTTTCGCAGCGTCCGGCGTTCGCCCCTTTACAGCGTCGAGCGCGGCGATTTCAGCCGAAGCGGTTTCGCGCGTCGCTTCGCCGCCCGCATCAATCATCAATTGCAAAACGCGCACGGCTTTTTCCGATTCGTCCGTTTGAACGAATGCTTTGCTCAAGCCGACGAAATTTGATGCGTCGAGTTGTTCGAGCGCGAGCATCCGGGCGGACAACGATTCGCTTATTTTGG
>MWVV01000571.1_pt1 | contig 13511 bp, 7 predicted proteins | sample 1047281 | NCBI WGS metagenome assembly MWVV01 (sample SAMN06349986, study PRJNA376086) | soil metagenome | isolation source: PT-2 sample Antarctic (ecotone) soil | place: Antarctica | collected 2015-01-13 | reverse complement strand
CTGCTGAACCGAAAGACTTAAAGCCTAGAGACGCGCCGTTTTCAATATATTCCATCATCTTGTTTTGCAGATTCACAATCGAATCGGAAGGCGAACGCAGCTCGACCACAAAATCAGGACAGAACGATGGAAATTTTTGCTTTTCTTCGTCGCTCAAAGCATTCCATTTTTCGTTTTTCGCCCACGCCAAATCGGGCGAACGTTTTGCACCGTTCGGCAAAACGAAAACGGTTGACGAATCGAAACCGACTCCGCTTTTGTCTTTTTCCAGCCAATTAAAAAAATATCCGATCAACGAAAAATTACGGATTCCTGTTTGTCCTCCGGTTGGCGGCATAATAACGAGTTCTCCTTCTTTGGTTAATTCGATTTCCACATCCGGATTGTGACGACAAAATTTTTCAAACTCATCATCGTTCATCTTTTCCAAAACATCCTGAAAATTTAGAACAATCGGTAAAAAGTAATTTCCTACCGGAATAGTTTCGATTTGCATAAATTATTCTCCTCCTTCGCACCATTTTCGCGTAACTTCGTGTCGATACGCAAACATTTTTTCTATTTTCGGCGAAATTAAAAAAGGCGCGGCGAATGCGCCAAAAATCCAGAACGGCGCTTCAAACTCGATTTCGTCTCTCAAAATCGCGCCCGTTTCGTGCGATTTTATTATATGCTGATGGCGCCAACTTTTAAATGGTCCGGAGATTTGCACGTCTTCAAACATCAACGGCGGCTCATATTTCGTGTGTTCAGCAACCCAGCGCGCTGGAATTACACCAAAGATTTTTTGTTCGATAATTGCCTGTGAGCCGATTTGGTTAATGTCGGCTTTTTGGATGACCCGCGCGTTTTCCCACGGCGGAATTAGACGCTCAAAAGCATCGGGCAGTTCGTGAAACGCGAAAACTTTTTCGGGCGCGGCTTTGATGATTGATTCTTTGGCAAATTTCATATTTTTGGTTAAATAAAGAAATTTACAGGGATAACGGGATAGAAAGGATAACTCAACAAGCAAAAAATTGATTTTTTATTACTGTGAATACTGTCATCGCTGTAAATTATTCTTTTAAATAGTCAGATTTTTATTGAGCAAATTCCAGACGTTTTCGATATGCTTTTCTTCGACTCTGATACTTCCGATAGAAAGCCGAAGCGTAAATTTCCCGTTAAGTTTTGTATGTGAAATGTAGGCTTCGCCCGAGGCGTTGATTGAGTTCATCAAATCTTCGTTAAAAGCATTCAAATCTCCCACATTTTCGGGACACGCGCGGAAACAGACAAGCGCGAAATTAACCGGCGCGAGCAATTCCCAATTGTCTGATTTTTCAATCCACGACGCAAGTAATTTTGTCAGACGGCAATGTTCGCGGATTCTTTCGATCAAGCCCTCCTGCCCGAAATAGCGCATCACGAACCAAAGCTTGAGAGAACGAAAACGGCGACCGAGCTGGATGCCGTAATCCATTCCGTTTTTCGCCGTCGCTTCATTGGTTTTGAGATATTCCGGCACCAGCGAAAAAGCTTTTTTGAGCATTTCCAAATCTTTGCAATACAAAATTGACAAATCAAACGGCGTGAACAGCCACTTGTGCGGGTTTGTCACAATCGAATCGGCACGCTCGCAGCCTTTCAAACAATTTCGCAGTTCGGGAACAATCGCCGCGCTTCCCGCATACGCCGCATCGACGTGAAGCCAGAGGTTTTCCCGCTCGCAAATGTCGGCAATCGCTTCGACCGGGTCGATGCTCGTCGTCGAAGTTGTACCGACGGTAGCGACGACACAGAACGGAAGATAACCGTTTTGTCGGTCTTCAGAAATGGCTTCAGCCAGTTTTTCGGGGATCATCCGAAATTCCGCGTCCGTTTCGATTTTTCGCAAAGATTTTTGTCCGAGTCCGAGCGTGATCACGGCTTTATCAATCGAAGAATGAACTTGTTCCGAGCAGTAAACCCGCAGCAGAGGCAAATCGGTGCGTCCGCTCATTCCGTTTTCGCGGATTTGTAAATCTAATTTCTCACGCGCCGCCGCAATCGCGTGCATAGTCGAAACCGAAGCCGTGTCATAGATAATTCCTTCAAAATGCGCTGGCAGATTCATCATCTGCCGCAGCCAGGAAAGCACGACATCCTCGAGTTCGGTCGAAGCGGGAGCGGTGCGCCAAAGCATCGCCTTCATATCGAAAGTCGCGCTCAGCATTTCGCCGAAGATGCCTGCCGCGCTGGTTGAAGTTGAAAAAAGACCGTGAAAATTCGGATGATTCCAGTGCGTGACAGCAGGCAAAATCAGTTTTTCAACATCGGCGAAAATGTCATCAAAACTCTCGCCTTCGAGCGGCGCGGATTCGGGCAGAACCTTTTTCAAATCGTTCGGCGCGTTGGCGGATAAAACCGGAAAATCTTCCAGACGCTCGAAGTAATCGGCAATCCAGTCAACCATCTCATAACCGTATCGGCGAAAATCCGCCTTCGACATATCGCCTGAAGAACTTGTATTTTTATTCATAAATTGAGAAATTCAGATGAATTTAACAGAAAATTAAAAAATAACTCGACAGTTTCATTAATGTAAGTATAATAACTCAAAAGATTATCTCGCCGTTTCCGAATTTTACTAATTTATAATTTTCCGGAACTCAAAAAAGTTCCTCGAAGTAAAATTTCTTTTTACACAAAATTAAATTATGGCAACTGACGTTGCGGAACAGACTGAAACAAAAGAAGGTTTTATACGCGGTTTAGGCTTGCTTGACTCGACAATGATCGTCGCCGGTTCGATGATCGGGTCGGGCATTTTTATTGTTTCGGCGGGCATCGGGCGCGAAACGGGTTCGCCCGGCGGTCTGCTTTTGACGTGGATTATCACCGGAATTTTGACGATTTTTGCCGCGCTTAGTTACGGCGAACTCGCGGCAATGATGCCGAAAGCGGGCGGACAATACGTTTATCTGCGCGAAAGTTATTCGCCGCTGTGGGGATTTCTTTACGGCTGGACGCTTTTTCTTGTCATTCAAACCGGCACAATCGCGGCGGTCGGCGTGGCGTTTGCCAGATTTTTGGGCGTTTTGTTTCCATCGATTTCGCCGACTTCGTGGATTATCGCTCCCATAAATCTTTCCACGGGTTATGCTTTAAGTCTTTCGGTTCAGCAGTTTGTCGCCGTCTTGCTGATAATTTTTCTGACGATTTTGAACACGCAGGGATTAAAACTCGGAAAAATAATTCAAAATCTTTTCACGTCTGCTAAAACGCTTTCGTTATTCGTACTAATTGTTTTGGGACTTTTAATCGGGGGCGCGGCAGGAACTTTTTCGGGTAATTTTGAAAATCTTTTTGCGGTGCAGAATGTTTCGGAAATCAAGCCGGATTGGTTTGCTTCCTTTTTGCCTTCGGTCACGGTTGAGCAGGGTTTATATGGTATTGTCGTTGCATTTTGCGTCGCGCAGGTCGGTTCGCTTTTTTCGTCAGACGCCTGGAACAACATCACTTTTACGGCGGGCGAAGTCAAAAACCCGCAGCGCAACATTCCTCTGTCTCTGGCTTTGGGAACTTTTCTGGTCATCTCGCTTTATATTCTGGCAAATTTCGCATATCTCGCTACTTTGACTTTTACGGAAATTCAAACCGCGCCCGAAGATCGCGTCGGAACGCTCGCGCTGCAAACGATTTTCGGTCCAATCGGCGCGACGATTATGGCAATCGCCATTATCATTTCAACTTTCGGCTGTAACAACGGCTTAATTCTTGCCGGTTCGCGTGTTTATTACGCGATGGCGAACGATGGTTTATTTTTCAAAGCAACGAGCAAGCTCAATAAAAACGGTGTCCCGGCAGTGGCTTTGATTTTGCAGTGCGTTTGGTCGTGTCTGCTCGTTTTGCCGCGCACCCGTTCGGGGAAGGTCGTCGCGGACGTTGAAGAATACGGCAATCTTTACGGAACTCTACTTGATTACGTTGTTTTCGCTGTTTTAATTTTTTATATTTTAACGATTATTGGGTTATTTATTCTTCGATACAAACGTCCTGACGCTCCGCGTCCGTATCGCGCTTTCGGTTATCCGTTTGTGCCGGTAATCTACATTTTAGCGGCGACGCTGATTTCCGTCGTGCTTCTGTTTTACCGAACGCAGACTTCCCTGCCGGGCTTGGCAATCGTTTTGTCGGGCGTGCCGGTTTATTTTATCTGGAAACTTTTGTCCGCGAAAACGGACGAACAAGAGCAATTTTAATTTTAAAAACTTAGTGAGGAGAAAAATATGTCTCTTTTTGCGACAAAATCAATTGACAAAATCGTCGCCGAAGCACAGGAAACCGGCGAGCATACTTTAAAGAAAACTTTAAGCGCGCTGGATTTGACGATGCTCGGCATCGGCGCGATTATCGGCACGGGTATTTTCGTTCTGACCGGACAAGCCGCCGGTAAACATGCCGGTCCGGCGGTCGTCATTTCGATGATAATTGCTGGAATTGTTAGTGCATTCGCCGCGCTCTGTTACTCGGAATTTGCCGCCAGCGTCCCGATTTCCGGCTCGGCTTACGCATACGGCTACGGAACGCTCGGCGAGTTTGTAGCGTGGATTATAGGTTGGGATTTAATTTTAGAATACGCTTTCGGCGCGGCAACCGTCGCCGTCGGCTGGTCGGGCTACGTGGTTAGTTTACTCAAAGACCTCGGCATAACTTTCCCCCCATCTCTCGCTGCGCCTCCGGGAACGGCAATCACTCTGTCCGACGGCAGTGTAGCTTACGGAATTTTTAACTTGCCGGGATTTCTGATTTCGCTTGCCGTCACAGCTTTGCTGGTCAGAGGAATCAAAGAATCAGCCAGTTTTAACTCGATTATCGTGATTGTCAAAATCGTGGTCGTCGTATTGTTTATCGTTGCCGGCATCGGCTATGTCAACCCGAACAATCTGGGACTCGCCTGCACTGCGGGAGCCGAAGGGTGTTCGCAATTCATGCCGTTCGGTTTTAGCGGTGTGGTGACCGGAGCGGCAGTTATCTTCTTTGCCTACATCGGTTTCGACGCTGTTTCGACAGCTGCGCAGGAAGCCAGAAATCCACAGCGCGATATGCCAATCGGCATTCTCGGCAGTTTGGCGGTTTGTACGGTTTTATACATTCTGGTCGCGGGAATTATGGTCGGTTTGGTTGACTACAGACTTTTGACTAACGCCGCCGCTCCGATTGCCGTCGCTATTGATGCCGCGCTGCAGAGAGCGCAAGGCACGACGATGGGAACGATTCTGCAAGTATTTCCGACGATTATTAAAGTCGGCGCGGTGTTGGGCTTGAGTTCGACAATGGTCGTGATGGTCATGGGACAGCCGCGCGTTTTTTATTCGATGGCGAAAGACGGCTTGCTTCCTTCGTGGGCGGCAAAAATTCATCCGAAGTTTCAAACGCCGCACATTACGACGATGCTGACCGGCGGAATCGTCGCTATTCTGGCGGGTTTTGTGCCGATTCATCTGCTCGGCGAACTCGTCTCAATCGGAACTTTGTTCGCGTTTGTCATTGTCGGAACGGGAATTATTATTCTGCGCTCGTCAAATCCGACTTTGAACCGCCCGTTCAAAGTTCCGTTTTCACCGTTTATCCCGATTGCGACCGTTGTTTCGGCGGCTTATCTGATGAACAGTCTGCCACTCGACACCTGGATTCGCCTTATCGTCTGGATGTCAATCGGTTTGGTAATTTATTTCGCATACAGCTACACGCATAGCCATCTTAATTCGGCTGACGACATCAACGACCGAGCCGACAACATTCCGGCAGACTACAAACCGCCGTTTGCCGCTTTGCTGGCGATTATTCTGGCGATTATCTTAACCATCGTTCAGGTTTTATTTCTCATCGATTTCAGAGGGCAAATGAAACTAGCTGAAACCGACACCTTACCGAGTGAAGTCATTCCGATCAATCTCGCCATCCGCCTTTTCGCGTGGATTGTGACCGGCGTTTTGGTTTACGTGCTGATGTATGGCAGCAAAGACCGCAACACCGGGCGCAGTTCTTCAGTCAGAAATGCCGGATTAATCGCTTCGCTGATCAATCTGGCAGTGTGGGGTGCACTAACGTGGTGGATATTCTCACACCCCGCGCTTCACGGGAAATAAATATAATTCAGATAAAGCTAAGAAAAGCGGACGTATTGTAAATGTCCGCTTTTCTTATTTTTAAATGAGCGCTAAGTTGAACTGATTTCCGAGTCGGCGATTGTTGCGGCTAAATATCCAAAATAACCGAAAAACAAATATTTCCTGTCAATAGTTTATGCTACTATTCCTGTAAATTTTCTCCCTGTGATGAAAACAGAACAGTCAAAAACCTGGTGGCGTTGGCTCGCCGTTGCCGCGTCTGCTTTAGCAATTGCGTTCATTCCGGTTCCCGAAGGAATCAGGCGTGAATCCTGGACGCTATTGGCGATTTTTATCGCCACAATTGTCGGTTCGATTGTCCAGCCTTTGACGGGCAGCGCGATGGTTTTGCTCGGCGTTGTCGCCACAGTGCTTTTTGGCGCGTTAGAACCGAAAGATGCATTGAAAGGTTACAGCGAGCCGGTTGTGTGGCTGGTTTTAGCAGCGTTTTTTCTGTCGGTCGGAATGATCAAAACCGGACTGGGCAGACGCATCGCCCTTCTGTTTGTTCGCGCCATCGGGCGCAAAACCATCGGACTCGGTTATGCTTTAGTGGCAACCGATTTCGTACTCGCCTCGATGATTCCGTCAAACGGAGCGCGAAACGGCGGCGTAATTTTGCCGATTGCGCAGGGCGTCTGCGAAACTTACGATTCGCGCCCTGACGACGGGACAGCTGGAAAACTCGGCACGTTTTTGATGAATTTGCTTTATCAATGCGATATTATAATTTGCGCCACCTTTCTGACCGGACAAGCCTCAAACTTAATTATTGCCAAACTTGCGAAAGAAACGGCGGGCATTGAATTATCTTACGCAAGTTGGTTCGCTGCCGCCATTGTGCCGAGTTTGATTTCGCTCGTTGCTGTTCCCTTTTTGATCTACAAATTTTTTCCGCCCGAAATAAAGGAAACGCCCGAGGCTCCGAAATTTGCCAGTAACGAACTCGTCAAACTCGGTTCGATCACCAGACACGAAATAATTATGCTCGCCGTTCTCCTCGCGGTAGTTTTTTTGTGGGCGACAAAGGATTATCTTCACAAATTCGACACAGCAATCGTCGCCCTTTTCGGCATCGCGGTTTTACTGTTCGCTAAAGTTATCGAGTGGCGAGATTTAATGGGCGAAAAAAATGCGTGGTCGGTTTTTATATGGTATGGCGGGCTGGTCAATATGGCGACGTTTTTGGGCGAAACGGGCATCACGAAAATTTTTGCCGACCGAATGGCAGGAATGACTGCGGGAATGATTTGGACATTTGCTCTGGCAATTCTCGTTCTGGTTTATTTTTACTCGCACTACTTTTTCGCCTCGATTACGGCGCACGTTTTGGCGATGTTCGTCCCGTTTCTGGCAGTTACCATTGGCGTCGGCGCGCCCGCCGGATTAACAGTTTTGCTGCTCGCATATTTTTCAAATCTGAACGCCGGACTCACCCATTACGGCACAACGCCCGCGCCGATTTATTTCGGAACGGGCTATGTTAAACAAAAAAACTGGTGGACAATCGGCTTGCTTGCATCAATCGTAAACGTTTTGATTTGGTCGATTGTTGGATTATTTTGGTGGAAAATTTTAGGCTGGTGGTAAGATTTTTTTTACGGATGGCAGATTGCATCGAACAAAATAAAAAAGGCAAATAAAATGTTTGCCTTTTTTATTTTGAAAATTTTAATTTCCCTGCGGCGGAGCCTGCTGTTGTTGCTGCATTTGTTCCTGAATTTGCTGCTGAAGTTGTGGCGGAATTCCCTGATTTTGCGGACTTGCGATGTCGGAAGCATCTTTGATTTTTGCCAGCGCGTCCTGGTAAATTTTGATGTCGCCTTTTGCTTCCATCTCTCTGCGCAGCGAAGCCAGAAAATCAGAGAAAACCTGCCCGCGTTTCTGAGTCTGCATCGTCCCGATCAATTCGTCGCGTCCTTTGGCAAAGTCTTCCATGTTTACTTCATCGCGTCTGTTAAGACCGACGACGTAGTAATTTTCACCAATTTTGACCGGAGATTTGGTAACTTCACCCGGTTTTAAATTGAAGATCGCATCCTCCAAAGCCTTTGAAGTAGCGGCATTCGGACCTTCGCCGAGTGGCGAACCAAGAACGAAACTTTTTGCCTCCAGCGCTTTTAAGCCTTTGCTTTGCGCGGCGGCGCTTAGATTGTCTGCCGAAGATGACTCGGCGGAAATTTGTTTAGCGATTTCCTCAACTCGGGCATTCGCCTGTTCAACTTTCAAAGTCTCGGCAATCTGCTCTTTTACTTCGTCAAATTCGGCATCGCGCGGATTTCTTTTTTCGACCAGAAGCGGAATTCCGAAGCCATTCTGAATCGGAATTTTATCGCCGACATCATTCGGATTTTCGAGTCCGGCAATTCCTTCTTCAAACTGCGGCGAAACGCCGACATTTTGCACCTCGTCGCCCGGTTTCACAAATCCGGTTTCACGCACCATCTCAGACGCGCTCATATTTGCCTGCGCGGCAAACTCCTGTGCTACCTGCTGAACATCTTTTACTTCCTTCAAACGATCAGTTACTTTTTGAGCTAATTCAGCGGTCAAGGCATAAGCGCGACGATTTCTCAGGCTAACTTCAATTTCCTTTTTCGCATCTTCAAAAGTTTTTGACACCGCTTCGCCGCGCCGCAAAATGTAATATCGGTCTTGAAATTCAATCGGCTCGGTAATATCACCTGGCTGCATCGTCAAAAGGCGTTGATACGGATCGGTTGGATTCTTCGCGTTTTCGCGCACCAGACCGGGCAGTTGTCCGCCGCTCGCCGCGGTCTTCGTGTCCTCAGATTGCCCTTTGGCGAATTCGCCAAAATCTTCCGCAGTCGATTTGGCGCGCGCCTGAGCAACCAGCGAATTGGCTTTTTCCAAAACCGCGCCTTCTGATTCAGGGTTGGCGATGTTTAGAACGATTTGCTGTCCCTGTACACCGGCTTGTTTTTTGTCGGCGGGAATTTTCTCGTATTCTGCTTTTAATTCTTCATCTGAAATCAAAAGTTTTTCGCCAATTTTCGTCGTATCGAGAAAAATATAGCGAATTTTCTTTTGCGGAGCATTGATAAAATAATTTTGTTTGTTTTGCTCGAAATAATTTTTCAGTTCTTCATCGGTTGGCTTGATCGTCTGCGCCAAATCAGCGCCGCTAATCGGAATATAAGTTAAATCTGATTTGGTGTTTTTGCGTTTAAAGTCGTTGAGAACTTCTTCTTCGGAAACATTTACGCCGGAGGTCAAAAAGGCTTCCAGTTTTTTTCCGCTCAATTGGTCGCGGACGGATTGCTCAAAAGCCTTGACGCTTCCGAATTGCTCGGTCACGTTTTGCTCATAAATCTTTTGATTAAACGGCTTACCGTCAACTGACTTGTTTTGCTGGCGAATATAACTGGCAACTTCCGAGTCTGAAGATACCAGACCGAGCCGATTGGCTTCATTGCGGACAAGGCGTTCACGAATCATTCCGTCAACCAAATATTTGGCGGGCAGATCGCGCCCCATCCGGCTGATGTTTTCCTTCTGCATCGCTAGCTCGCCGACGGTAATCTGCTCACTGCCGACTTTTGCGACAGCGGATTCGTCACGGATTAAACTTCCCTGGACATCAACCGGTGAGGGCGCGTAAAAAACGATAAGACTGATCACCATAATAACGGCGAAAAGTAAAAGAACGAAATTGCGCGTTCTTTCCATACGACTGAAAAACTTTAACATCTTTTATTTCCTACTTTATTGAAGGTTAGTTGTTTTTTGCCTTATTTTGTCATCAGTTGGGACAAAGCGCGATTTTATCAGATTAGAGCGCAAATTCAAATGCTCAAAGACGGAAGCGAAAAAATAAACGATTGGCGGACAAATTTATTTGCACTATTTATTTGCACCGTCAAAATCAAATATTTTGTGCCATTTGCGTAAAAATTTCTTCGTCGATGACTTTTACATTCAGGGAATTCGCTTTATCAAGTTTTGAACCGGCATCCGCGCCGGCAACAAGAAAATCCGTTTTTTTACTGACTGAATTTGAAATTCGACCGCCGCCTTCTTCGATTATTTGCGCCGCTTCATCGCGCGTAAAATTTTCGAGTTTACCCGTTAAAACAAACGTTTTGTTTGTTTTGCTCGAAATAATTTTTCAGTTCTTCATCGGTTGGCTTGATCGTCTGCGCCAAATCAGCGCCGCTAATCGGAATATAAGTTAAATCTGATTTGGTGTTTTTGCGTTTAAAGTCGTTGAGAACTTCTTCTTCGGAAACATTTACGCCGGAGGTCAAAAAGGCTTCCAGTTTTTTTCCGCTCAATTGGTCGCGGACGGATTGCTCAAAAGCCTTGACGCTTCCGAATTGCTCGGTCACGTTTTGCTCATAAATCTTTTGATTAAACGGCTTACCGTCAACTGACTTGTTTTGCTGGCGAATATAACTGGCAACTTCCGAGTCTGAAGATACCAGACCGAGCCGATTGGCTTCATTGCGGACAAGGCGTTCACGAATCATTCCGTCAACCAAATATTTGGCGGGCAGATCGCGCCCCATCCGGCTGATGTTTTCCTTCTGCATCGCTAGCTCGCCGACGGTAATCTGCTCACTGCCGACTTTTGCGACAGCGGATTCGTCACGGATTAAACTTCCCTGGACATCAACCGGTGAGGGCGCGTAAAAAACGATAAGACTGATCACCATAATAACGGCGAAAAGTAAAAGAACGAAATTGCGCGTTCTTTCCATACGACTGAAAAACTTTAACATCTTTTATTTCCTACTTTATTGAAGGTTAGTTGTTTTTTGCCTTATTTTGTCATCAGTTGGGACAAAGCGCGATTTTATCAGATTAGAGCGCAAATTCAAATGCTCAAAGACGGAAGCGAAAAAATAAACGATTGGCGGACAAATTTATTTGCACTATTTATTTGCACCGTCAAAATCAAATATTTTGTGCCATTTGCGTAAAAATTTCTTCGTCGATGACTTTTACATTCAGGGAATTCGCTTTATCAAGTTTTGAACCGGCATCCGCGCCGGCAACAAGAAAATCCGTTTTTTTACTGACTGAATTTGAAATTCGACCGCCGCCTTCTTCGATTATTTGCGCCGCTTCATCGCGCGTAAAATTTTCGAGTTTACCCGTTAAAACAAACGTCTTGCCGGTGAAATTTTCGTTTAAGCTGACTGAAGATTCCCCTTCAATTTCAGTTTTCACGCCCGCGGCTTTTAATCTTTTAATTAATTCCTGATTTTGCGGATTGCTCATCCAATTAAAAACGCTGACGGCGACCGTCTGCCCGATTTCGTGAATAACGTCGAGTTCTTCGACGCTCGCTTTTTGCAAATTTTCAATGGCGCGAAAAGATTTTGCAAGAATTTTAGCGTAGCGTTCGCCGACGTGTCGAATGTCCAAGCCATAAAGTAATCTTTGAAGTCCGCGAGTTTTGCTCGCTTCGATTTGGTTAATCAAATTGGTCGCCGATTTTTCCGCCATTCGTTCGAGTTTGGCAATTTGTTCGAGCGTTAAATCGTATAAATCAGCGACGCTTTTGACGAGTCCTAAATCAACTAACTTTTCAACGACAATCTCGCCTAAACCTTCGATGTCCATTGCCTTACGCGACGCGAAATACAAAACGCGCGCCTTTAATTTGGCGGGACAATCCACATTCGCGCAGCGAGTTACCACTTCGCCCGCGGGACGGACGGCTTGAAAACCGCAGACCGGACAAAATTTCGGAAATACAAATTCAATTTCGCTACCGTCGCGCCTCGACGCAATAACCTGCAAAATCTGCGGAATAATTTCGCCTGATTTTTCGATTAAAACATAATCTCCGATTTTAATACCGAGTCGTTTTATTTCGTCTTCGTTATGCAGAGAGGCACGTGAAACAACAGTTCCGGCAAGCAGAGTCGGTTCGAGATAGGCAACCGGCGTGAGCGCGCCCGTGCGTCCAACCTGCACATTGATCGCATACAATTTTGTTGTTGCCTGAAGCGCCGGATATTTGTAGGCGATTGCCCAGCGCGGCGCTTTTGTCGTCGCGCCGAATTCCTGCTGGAGCTGCGCCTGATTTACTTTGACGACCACGCCGTCAATATCGTAATCGAGCACATCGCGTTGTGACTCGATTTTGCTGCAAAAGTTGATAACTTCTTCGATATTTTGGCACAGAGCGCGATTTGGATTGACGTTGAAACCCGCTTTTTCCAAAAACTCGAAACTTTCCCAGTGCGTCGTAAACATTTTTTGACTACCTTCTAAAACATCGTATGGAAATAAATCCAGACGGCGGGCGGCGACGATTGTCGAATCAAGCTGGCGCAGAGTCCCCGAAGCGGCATTGCGCGGATTAGCAAAAAGTTTTTCGCCCTGCATTTCGAGTTCGGCGTTAATTTTTTTAAATACTGAACGCGCCAGAAACGCCTCGCCGCGCACTTCGACATTCGCGGGAAACTCGCCTTTTAGCTTAAGCGGAATGGTACGAATTGTTTTGACGTTACCAAAAACATCGTCGCCCCGAAAGCCGTCGCCGCGGGTTGCGCCCGCTGCCAGAAATCCGTTTTGGTAATGCAGCGCGAGCGAAAGCCCGTCGATTTTCAGTTCCGCGACGTATTCAAACGCACGTCCGTCCGCCAATTTTTGGCAGCGTTCGTCAAACGCGCGAAGTTCGCCCAAATCATAGGAATTATCCAAAGACATCAGCGGAACGCGATGGGCAAAAGACTTAAAACCTTCAGCGCGTCCGCCGACTCTTTGGGTCGGCGAATCGGGCGTAATAAATTCGGGATTTTCTGTTTCGAGAGTTTTTAGGTCTGTAAGGAGCGCGTCGAATTCAGCGTCGGCAATTTCCGGCGCGTTTTTCTGGTAATAAAGTTCATTGTGCCGATTGATTTCGGCGCGAAGCTGCGTAATTTCAACTTCAATTTTATTTTCGGCGTTTTCAAAAGGTTTCATAAATTATAAAATCTGCCGATTTGCCCGGAATTAGTTTTTATAAAGTAAATACCTGGGACTTTTATCGTTTCGCCGGAAACTTCTGCAAATTAAATTTTCGGCAAATGCCGCCTGGAATTCTTTTTTTATCCGAGATTGTTCGGCGGCTGCTTTTTCCGGATTTTCTTTGACAAGAGCATTCCAATCATTCGGAATTTCGATTGCACAGCCAATTTCGTCGGTTTCAGCAAAATTATTACCAGTTGCAAGGCTTTTCACTTTTTCGCTTTCGAGATGCCATTCAGCAATCAGACGGTCGCTGTCGAGTCCGATTTTTTCGCTGATTGTTGGGTAATCCGTGCCGTAAAAGTTCGGCGCGTAAGTTTTTATAACCGCGCCGAGCCGTTCAAGATTAAAAAATGCGTTGCGCGCCTGCACGGGCTGAAACGTCCATTT